>Ga0302270_10000406_pt1 | contig 45841 bp, 46 predicted proteins | sample III_Bog_E2_3_FD_198773 | JGI IMG/M metagenome (GOLD analysis project Ga0302270, IMG submission 198773) | Peat permafrost microbial communities from Stordalen Mire near Abisko, Sweden - III_Bog_E2_3 | ecosystem: Environmental > Terrestrial > Soil > Wetlands > Peat | place: Sweden: Abisko... | reverse complement strand
AGACGGTGGTGTCGAGTAGGAGTTTCGGTAATGGAGGCTTGAGGCTCGAGAGGAACCGCAGCTGAGAGGTATCACGGTATGCAAGCCCGATCAGGTGTTTCTCTGGCTTGAGTCGTCGCAACGATTGCTGAAATGCGGAGCTAGAACTCAAGGTCGAGATCCTTGCTCACCGTGCCGCGCTGGGCGAGAAGCCAGTCGGCGTACTCATCTGCGACCACGATGTTGGCCAGCGCAGCTTCGATCAGCTTGGAGTCGGATTGGATACCCGATTTCTTCTTGGCCTGCTCCACGAGAAGGGAGGGCATCCGGCCACGCACCGTGAGCGTTCGGGCACCGCTCAGGAGCCCCTGCTGCTCGGCAATGGACAGAGCATCGTCGAGCCGGGAGATACTCGCCGCTGGCTTTGGCCGGTTAGAGCTTCGTGGAACCTGAGATCCAATTGCCTGGGCCATGGGTACACCTCTTTCTCAATGTAGCACGAATTGGTTGTCGTCGTGCTACGGACTCGGAGCGATTTGCTGGAGAAAAGCTCGCAGGGCTGTCCCCGCAGCGTGGGCGGAGCGCATAAAGCGCTGTACTGGGCTCAAGGCCGCCGTGGGATGCGTTCGTGACTGAATTGCACCGCTTCTCGGGAAATGCGGCTTCGGGTAGGTGCGGTTTCTGGGCGGGTTCGGGAAACGGGGGTGCGACCTTTCGTTGTGGGTTGCATCCAATGGAACGACGGGCCGGAATAGGCTTGTGTACTGGCTCGTGGCCGAGTAGAGTTACGAATACGGGCAAGAAAACCAAAAGAACTGGAGAAATCATGGCAACAGCAACCGTCAATACCGAGCAAGTGACTGAGAAGAAAGCTCCCCTGATCCTAACGCCGCAGGCAATCGCGAAGGTCAGGGAGATTATGGCAACGCAGGACCCGATTCCCGCCGGACTGCGCGTCGGCGTTGTGGGTGGCGGGTGCTCCGGGTTCCAGTATTCGATGTCGTTTGAGAATCAAAGCGGCATGATGGATAAGGTCTTCAGTTTCGACGACTTGAAGGTGTTTGTGGATGCAACGTCGCTGATGTACCTGAACGGCTGCACGGTGGATTATGTTGAGACCCTGGAAGCAGCCGGGTTCAAGTTTGAGAATCCGCAGGTGAAGAGTACGTGTGGGTGCGGTTCGTCCTTTAGCGTGTAAGGCTGCAAAGCGCCGATTTCTCTCCGTTTCGAAAGCCCGTTCCCAAGTGGAACGGGCTTTTTGTCGGCTGAAATCGGGACTACTGCTGGGGGGTGCCCGAGGAGGGCGTGGAACTAGAGCCGGAGCCGAAGCTCGAGGAGGAGTTTCCGAAGCTGGTGGAGGAGTTTCCGAATCCGGAACTGGACGAGTTTCCAAATCCGGAATTGTTGCCCATACCGGGGCCGGAGCCGACGGGCGTGCTTCCCGCGGGCTGGCCGATGGCGCCGGCATTGCCGCCGATCATGGTGAGGTCGGCAGTGGGGTCGTAGAAGAACTCCCACTCGTTGTAGTGGGTTTTCTTATGCCAGACGAGGATGGAGGGCTTGGGGCTGTTGGGGGTGAAGCCCATGACGCCCAGACCGCCGATGGTGGGGCTGGAGCCAGATGCGGAGCCGGAGGTGGACGTTGTAGATGAGCCCGGGGCAATGGGGTTGCCGTTGGCGTCGGTGGCGGGGGCGGAGGCACCGGATTGATCTGTTGATGGGCTGGTGGATGTGCTGGAAAGGCCCGAGGAGCCGAAGAGGCCGGAGTTGCCGCCGACGGTGGAGGAGCCAGAGTTGGAGAAGGCGCTTGCGGAGGGGCTTGCGCCGCCGAGGCTGCCGGCCATGCCGGGGCTGCCGGAGAGTCCGGTCATTCCGCCGCCGCCGACGATGGGCTTGCCAAAGAAGCCGGTGGATTGAGTCTTGTTCATACCGACGGCGATGGGCTTCCAGTCTTCTTTGCCGGTGGTGGGGTCGATGTATTTTTTGCGGAGGAAGCGCATTTCGTTGGTGTTGACGAGGGCATCGACGTTGGGCGGGTAGCGGCCGAAGCGGCGGTAGTAGAGCCTGACCGCGCGGGCGTACTGCTTGCCGCGGTGCATAGTTTCGATTTCGCGCTCGCGCTGGATGGATTTGGCAACGCGGGGGGCGGCGACGGCGAGGGCGATGATGAAGAGGGCAAGCATGAAGACAACGGTGATGAGGATGTAGCCGTCTTCGGAGGGCTTTCTGTGAGTGGAAGTGGGAGTGTGAGTGCTCATCAGTTTGCCGAGAGGGGGAGGGTTTGGGTGTTGTTGAAGCTGAGGTCGGTGACCTGAACGCTGCCGGGCATGATTGCGCCGACCTTGTAACGGTGGTCGACGATGTCGCCGCTGCGGGCCATGAAGATGTCGTCGCCGTGGACGAAGAAAGCCTTTATTGACTTGTCTTTGGACTGGGAATAGCCAAAATACTTTAAGTCGATGGCGGGCGGCTGCGGGGGGGGCGGCGGCCCGGTTGGAACGGGCGTGGCGGCGGCTGTGTTTCCGTTGGGGCGGGCAGGGCGGATGGGTTGCTCGATGTGAATGGGAGCTGAGTCGGCGGAGAAGATGTTGCGGCCAGAGCCGGCGTACTGTACCTGCTCGGCGAGGATAAGCTTGCCGAGGTGGAGGGTGGGGTCGAGGCCGGCGTTGGAGACGGAGGCGAGCTTTTCGGCGTCGGGCGCCGTGGAAGTGGGGGCGGTCTGGCCAGACCCGGCGGACGGTATGGGTTTTGGCGTGGCGACGGGAACCGCACGAGAGACGGTCGGGGAGCTGAAGAAGTAGTTGTAGATCTCCCAGCCCCCGGCGACGAGGATGATGGCGCAAAGTGTAGTGAGGAGATAGAGTTGCCGCTTGTTTTCAAAGCCGGGCTTGAGGGCCATGGTTAGTCGACCTCCTTTGCGGAATTGGAGGCGGAGGGCGAGTTAGTGGGCTCGGATTCGGATGGCGTTGGGGGCAGGCCGCTGGGTACATCGGCGGGGCGGAGCCATGTGGAGACGCGGAGGCGGAGATTGACGAGTCCGCCCTGCTGGCCGGTGAGGGCCATGCCGCGGACGATGAAGAAGGTCTGGTCGGCCTCGAGGCTGTTGACGAAGCGCATGATCTGGGGATAAGCGCCGGCGATTCCAGCGTCCATGGTGATCTCAGTGAGGTCGGCACCGGCCTGGCCCTGTGTGTATTGGACGCTGGAGAGCCGGATTCCGGATTTGACGCCGAGGTCGCCGATGGTTCGGGCGATGGAGGAGTAGTTGGCGGGGATGCGCCTGGAGTAGAAGGTGGCGATCTGCTTGCGGGAATCTTCGACACGCTGATCAAGACCGACAAGAGGAGCGTTCTGGTGCTCGAGAGCCCGTAGCTGAATCTGTTTCTGGTCGAGGGCAGAGGAGGAGCTGCTGTTGGTGGCCGCCCAATCCATGGCAAGGCGGAAGCCGAGGACGAGGACGAGGATGGAGAGCGCGGCGCAGGCGACAATGTGCCAGGTGAGGGCGGATGTGAGGCGTTCGCGCCAAGAGGTGGTTTGGGAGGCTAAGGGGTTCATCGTTGACCTCCCGGGGTGGGCTTGAGGGGCACGCGGAAGGGGGCGGCGTTTGCGGTGCGTGGCGAAGAGGAGCCGGTATAGGGAGCGCGGCCGTGGCCCGGGTTGAGCACGGGCCATGCTGCTGGGCTGGCTGCGGCGGACTTTCTGTGCGCGCGGGTTTCTTCAGGAGTTGGGGGAATATAGTCGGCGAGCACATCGAAGCTGACACGGGATGAGGCGCTGACAGGCTCGAAGCGATTCAACTGGCCACCGGTGGTGGCGCCTTCCGCGGTTTCGCCGACGATTCGGGAGCTGCGGAAGCGGCGAGAGTGTTCGAGATTGCGGACGAAATCGATGGCTGTGTCGCGTGGGCCGAGGACGCGAAGATGCATGGTGATGTTGCCGGATTTGTCGATGACGGGCTCGAGGGTGGAGACCTGGACACCGGCGGGGAGCACGGTTTCGAGATCTTCCATGGTGAGGGTCCAACTGAAGGACTTCTGGTTGAAAAGCTTGTTGAGCGTGTCGGATTGCTCGAGGAGACGTGAATTGTCGGGCTGGTGCATGAGGGACTGGAATCCCTGGCGCTGTTGGTTAAGCGCGGCGATCTTGTCGTCGAGGACGCGCTCGCGGGCGCGCGCCTGTTTGGCCTGGTTGTCGAGGGCGTGGAGGCCGAGGCCGAGCGCGATGGCAACAACGGCCAGCACGGCAAGCGCGATGCGCAAGCGGTGGATGGCTGGGCCGGCATCGGCGAATGGGCGGGAGGCGAGATTGAGGGTTATGCGCATGGGTCAGCGCACCCCCGCAAGAGCGCCAGCGACACCGGCGAGGCTGGCATGACCGAGTGAAGTGGTTGCGCCGGTGGCAGGACTGGAGGAGAGATTGACGAGGGTGAGGCCGGGGAGGGTGCTGTCCAGCCCCTGGATCCATTGGGCGAAAGCGTCGGATTGGCGGCCCGCGGAGTAGTAGAGGCAGGTGGGCTTGTAGCCGAGTTTGTCTTCGAAGAAGGCGGAGGCAACGGCGATGCCGCGCTGGACTTCGTCGCGGTGAAGCTCGGGCTCGGCGGGTAGATCCAAGGTGCGATAGAGGAGCAGGTCCTGGCCGTTGGCGATGGCAGTGGTGAGTGAGCCTGAACTGAGGTTGGCGACGAGGGAGGCTTCGAAGATGTCGACCAGTTCCTGCGCAGCGAGCGTAGAGGGCAGCACTGCTCCGGGCTCGCAGGCAGCGGCGCGGACGGCAGATTCGTACTCGGCAAGGACGGGACCGGGCAGGATGGCGGCGAGTACGCGGACATCGCCGGGGCTTGATGCGAGTACCTGATAGCTGAGGCCGGCATGTTCGACGTCGAAGGGGACCATCTTGCGGAGTCGAACGCGCAGGACGGGGTAGGCTTCTTCGGGCTTGGAGGGAAACGAGTCGTAGTCGAGGACGAAGACGCGAACGACTGAGTCGGGGACGACGAGCGTGACGAAGCGAGAGCGGGGTGAGACCTGAGCGAGCGCGGAACGGATGGCGGCGGTGACGGTTTCCGGCGAGGGAAGATTGGGCTCGGCGATACCGGGCAGGAGAGCGCCTGGAGGCAGCGGCTCGAAGGCGTAGACAGGCGGCTGGCCGGGCGCGGGGATAGCGGCGGCGAGAACGCCGTCGGGAGAAAGCTCGATGGCGGCGGGGGGGCGGGCGCTTGATTGCGAGGCTGGTTTGTTGAGCGGGGATGCCATCAGCGCGACGCCTCGATGAAGGTGACTTTGTTGATCTCTTTGAGTGTAGTCAGTCCGCGGCGGACGCGGTCGAGGGCGGATTCGCGGAGGAAGCTCATGCCTTCAGCGCGGGCGAGGCGGCGAATTTCGGAGGTTGGCTTCTTTTCAAGGATTATCTCGCGGATGGGGTCGGTCAAGTCGAGAAGCTCGTGGATGGCGGTGCGACCGCGATAGCCGGTGCCGCCGCACTCCATGCAGCCAACGCCTTCGCGGAAGGGGAAGTCTTTCCATTCGGCGGGGTCCATGCCGTAGGTCTCGAGGATTGAGTCAGGATAGCTGACGTTTTGAGCGCAGTGCTCGCAGATGGTGCGGACGAGGCGCTGGGCAAGGATGCAGTTGAGCGCGGAGACGAAGTTGTAGACTTCGACGCCCATGTTGACGAAGCGGCCAAGGACGTCGAGGACGTTGTTGGCGTGGACGGTGGTGAATACGAGATGACCAGTGAGTGCGGAGTTGATGGCGATCTGCGCGGTCTCGTTGTCGCGGATTTCGCCGACGAGGATCTTGTCAGGGTCGTGGCGGAGGATGGAGCGCAGGCCGCGAGCGAAGGTGAGGCCCTTCTTTTCGTTGACGGGAATCTGGGTGATGCCGCGGATCTGGTATTCGACGGGATCTTCGATGGTGATGATCTTGTCTTCGTCGCTCTTGATCTCGTTGAGCGCAGCGTAGAGTGTGGTGGTTTTGCCGGAGCCGGTGGGCCCTGTGACCAGAACCATGCCGTACGGCTCGCGGATGTAACGGCGGAAGCGGCGGAGGTCTGCATCGGCGAAGCCCACAACGTCAAGAGTGAGGTTGCGGAATTTTTCGCTCATCGACTCTTTATCGAGAACGCGCAGTACGGCATTCTCTCCGTGAATCGTAGGCATGATGCTGACGCGGAAGTCGATGAGGCGGCCCTTGTAGCGCACGCGGAAGCGACCGTCCTGTGGCACGCGGCGCTCGGCGATATCGAGCTCGCTCATGATCTTGATGCGGCTGAGGATGGTGGTGTGGTGCTCGCGGGCGATGGGAGCCATGGCGGCCTGGAGCACGCCATCGATGCGGTACTTGACGTTCACTGAATCATCATTGGTCTCGATGTGAATGTCGGAGGCGCGGCGCTCAAGTGCGGTGAAGATGGTGGTGTCGACCAGGCGAATGATGGGGCTGATGTCCTCTTCGCTGGTGAGTTTTTCGATGGAGATGTTTTCGTCGGAGTTGTCGTCGCCGGTGAGGACGTCGAAGGTGAGACCTTCGCTGGCTTCATCGAGGACGCGCTGCGACTGCTCGGTTTTCTTCAGGAGGTCGTTGATCTGGGAGAGCGTGGCGACGCGGGCGATGATGCGATGGGCGAGGAGGCCGGAGATCTCGTCGAGGACCATGAGGCGCGAGGGGTCGCTGACGGCGATGACGAGCGCGTCGGCCTGCTGCTCGATGGGGACGAAGTTGTAGCGGAACATCAGCTCGACGGGGACGGTTCGCAGTAGGTCGTGCTGTATGCGGAAGTTCTTGAGGTCGACGAACTCGGCGTGATAGCGGTGAGCAAGGGCCTCAGCGCGCGCGCGTTCTTCTTCAGGAGTGCCCTGAGGGACTACTGGGAGCGGGATGACGGTTCCGTTAGCCATATTCTTGTAAGCCTATCCGGCGTTGACAGAGCCCAGGGAGAAGATGGGCAGGTAAAGAGAAACGAGAATAACGACGACGACGATTCCCATGATGATGAGAATCAAAGGTTCGATGAGAGCGAGGGCCGCGGTCAAGGCCGTGGCGACGTCTTCTTCAAAGAATTCGGCGACGGAGTTGAGCATGGCGGGCAGAGCGCCGGTCTGCTCGCCCACGGTGATCATCTCAGTAGCGAGGTCGGGGAAGACGCGGGTTTGCAAGAGAGCTTCAGCGAGGGGCTTGCCTTCGCGCACGGTGGTGATGGAGCCGACTACGGCTTTGGAGACGCGGCGGGACGAGATGGAGCGGGCAGCGGTCTCAAGCGAGGGAACAAGGGGCAGGCCGCCGGTGAGCAGCGTGGCGAGTGTGCGGGCAAAGAGGGCGACCTGGTATTTGAGCCAGATTCTGCCGAATACGGGCAGCCGGACGCGCAAGTTATCAATGAAGTCCTGGCCACGGTTGGTTAGGGAGAAGCGATAGAGCGCGAAGGCGACGATGGCGATGGTGCCGAAGATCCAGAAGATATTGTGATTGATCCAGCGAGAGAAGTTGAGCAGGACCACTGTCATTTCAGGAAGTTTTGAGCCGAGCTGATCGTAGAGCAATGCGAACTGGGGCACGACGTAGGCAAACATGAAGGTGACCAGCGCGGTGACAAGTACGAGCAGGACTATGGGATAGATGAGGCTGGTCATGAGCTTCTTGCGGAAGGTGAGAGTGATGCGCTGGAAGCTGACGTAACGCTCGAGGACCTCCTGCAGCGTGCCGGAGCGCTCGCCGGCGAGGAGGGTGGTGGTGAACATGAGGGGGAAGCCGCCCTGTGCGTCGAAGGCAGTGGAGAGCGGCTCGCCGGTTTTGACGCGGTTGGCGACGTCTTCGAGCTGTCCGCTGAAGAAGGTGTCTTTCTGGTTCTTGCCCAGCATCTGGAGCGAGCTGAGGATAGGCAGGCCGGCGCGGATGAGGGTGAGGAACTGCTGATTGAAGATGAGGAATGGTTCGAGCTTGACCTTGCGGCGACGGCGTCCGAACACGCCCCCGCGGGCCTTCACGCTGAAGACGTGGTAGCCGGCATGTGCGAACCGAGCGCGCAACTCTTCGGCGCTGGCCGCGGACTGCGTTTGCTCGGTTACGCGGCCACGTTCATCGGCCAGTTTGATGACGAACTCTGCCATAGGTTTGGAGGGCGCGTGGTGCGTCCAAGTCGTTCTTTCTTCCTAAACTCAAGGGTATCAGTACCGACAGAGAGATAGACGCTGCTGGGGGGCGGATCGCTCACCCGTCAGGGGATAACTGGCTCAAGAGCCAGGGGACTAGAGGACTGCGTGACGACTCGGGTCGGACGCAAGTTTGAATGGGCGGATGTTGCAACCTTGTATTCTGTTTGCGGCTGGCAGCGGTCGATACGGGTTTTGTTTGTAGCTGCACACGAAGGAGTACGGCTTGGCGCAGGCGATGGATTGGGCGGAAGGTGCGGGTTCGGGGCGGGTAAGTTTTGCGGGGCTCGGGTTGTCGATTCGCAGGCACTGGCGGCTGGCGATTTTTGCTGTGCTGCTGGCGGCGGTTGGCACCGGGGCGGGGTGGATGGCGCACGGGCCGCGCAGGTTGGCGGCGGTAGTTGCGCCGTATCCGCATGACCTGGCCGAGGTGAAGTTTGCGGTGGCGGGGGACGTGATTCCGCATGAGGCGGTGCGGGCGGCGGCGAAGAGTGCCTTGGAGGCGGGCGATCCGACCAATTCGCTGGGGTGGGGCGCTCTGTTCTCGGATGTGGCGGATGTGTTTGAGCGGGCGGACTTCGGGTTTGTGAATCTGGAGACGCCGGTTGCGCCGGAACACTCGAAGGGGTCGAAGCCGTTCATGTTTGACGCGCCGGTGGCGCTGCTGGATGGGCTGAAGGCGAGCGGGATCAAGATTGTGAGCTTTGCCAACAACCACGTAATGGACCAGGGATGGGCAGGGTTCACGGAGACGCGGGAACATCTGAAGGCTGAGGGACTGCTGTTTGCCGGGTCTGGCGATACGGTGCAGCAGCAGTGGCAGCCAGTGATTACTGAGGCGAACGGGATCAAAGTGGGCTGGCTGGGGATGACGCGGTGGCTGAACGGGAACCGGAATCCTGACAAGGACGACCAGCCGCATGTGAACTTCTTTCCGTATCCGGGCGAGAGCGGCGGTGCGACGGGGGCGGATGAAGCGGCGGTGCTGGCGGCTGTGAAGCAGGCGCGGGCGCAGTGCGATTTTCTGGTGGTGTCGATTCACTGGGGGATCGAGTACGCGACTGCGCCGAGGCCGGAAGACGTGGACATGGCGCACAAGATGCTGGAGGCGGGGGCGAGCGTGGTGGTAGGGCATCATCCGCACGTCTTGCAGCCGGTGGAGACCTATAAGACGCAGGATGGGCGGAATACGGTGATCTTCTATTCGCTGGGGAATTTTCTGTCGAACCAGTCGCGGAATTATGTGGATGGGCTGATGCCGGATAAGGATGGCGAGCCGAGGGACGAGATGATTGCGCAGTTTTCGGCAGTGCGACGGGACTACGGGCCGGCGGGGGTGCGGGTGGAACTGGGGCACGTGGGGATCATGCCGGCGTGGAGCGAGAACAACCGCAACGAACTGGCGGCGGGGAAGACAAAGACAACGGTGATCCGACCGATATTGATTGATCGGGAGATTCCGAAGCTGCAGGCGCGGCTGGATGAGCTGAATAAAACTGCGGCGCCGGGTGGGTCGGTGGACGCAACCGGCTGGGCAGGGTTGAGCGAGGGGCAGAAGAAGGAGTTTATTGAGGTGACGAACCGGTTGAAGCTGATGACGGATCGGCGGGCGTTGATTCTGGCGCGGACGGGGGATGAGTATGTGGTGGATCCGCCGAAGCTGGCGGCAGCGGGGAAATAGGGTTTTGGGCCAATAGGCATCAGGACGGCAAATATGAGTGACGGGCGGGAAGAGCGCGAGGAGCAGGAGAAGCGGCGGGAGCTGGAGCGCTGGCAGGAGCGGGAGGACAGCTTGAATCGTGACCGCGAAGATCAGTGGGAGCCGGAGCGGCAGGAATCGTAGCGGCGAAAAGGATGATTTCGTTCGTTGGGATCATTTATTCCCTGGTTCCAGAAGCGAGACCAGGGCACCCAGCGAACATGTGCGGGCCCGGAGGCCCACACGACAGCCGACCAGGAGGTCGGCGCTACTCATCCACAAATGAGCTGCTAGTAGCCGTTGGCGACGAGCCAGGGTTCGGTGAGGTCGAAGGTGGATTCGGCCTCGGATTGGGCGCGTTCCTGCATCTGCTGCCAGGCGAGTTTGACGAGGACGTCGGCCTCGACGTTGAGGGGTGCGCCAGGGGCGAGGGCGTGGAGGTTGGTGCGCCAGTAGGTGAGGGGGAGAATCGCGATCCAGATGGTGTCGGCGTCGACTCTGGCGATTGTGAGGCTGATGCCTTCAATCGCAACTGACCCCTTGGGGACCATCCAATGCCGGACGGAATCAGGCACGCGGACTTTGAGGGTCCAGTCGGTGGTTTGGGGGTCGAAGGTTGGGTCAGTGGCGGGGATGACGGGGTCGAGGGAGAGGAGCTGGCCGCAGCCATCGACGTGGCCCTGAACGATGTGGCCGCCGAGTGGGCTGCCGGCAGCTGTGGGGAGCTCGAGATTGAGGAGGGCGCCTTGGGCGAGCGCGCCGAGGGAGGTCTTGTCGAGGGTTTCCTGGGCGAGGTCGGCGTGGAAGAGGGTGGGGTGGATGTCGAGCGCGGTGAGGCAGACGCCGGAGATGCCTAGGGAGTCGCCTTCGCGGAGGCGGGCGGCGAGGCCGGGGGCTTCGACCGTGATGCGGCGAACGCCGCCGCGGTTGGTGAGGCTGACGAGGGTTCCGGTTTGCTCGATGATGCCGGTGAACATGGATACAGTCTACAGAGATCAGAGATCAGAGATCGAAAGACAGTGGACAGTGGTCAGGGACTAAGGGACTAAATACAAGACCCCTCAACCCAAGAGCGAGTCGACAAAGGCTTCGGGAGAGAATTCGAGGAGGTCGGACATTTTTTCGCCGACGCCGACGAAGCGGACGGGGAGGGCCATCTCCTGGGCAATGGCGACCGCGATGCCGCCTTTGGCCGTGCCATCGAGCTTGGTGAGGACGATGCCGGTGACGCCTGCGGCCTGGGTAAACAGGCGGGCCTGCTGAAGGCCATTCTGGCCGGTGGTTGCATCCATGACGAGGAGGACTTCGTGCGGCGCGCCGGGAATGAGCTTGGCAGCGGTGCGACGCAACTTGTCGAGTTCGTCCATGAGGCCGGTTTTGGTGTGGAGGCGGCCGGCGGTGTCGACGAGGAGGACCTCAGTGCCGTGGGCTTTGGCGCGGGCTGCTGCGTCGTAGAGGACTGCTGCCGGATCGCCACCCTGCCTGGTCTTGACCATCTCAACGCCTGAGCGGCTGGCCCAGATTTCGAGCTGTTCGATGGCGGCGGCGCGGAAGGTGTCGGCGGCGCAAAGGAGGACGGACAGGCCCTGGCCACGGAACCAGGCGGCGAGCTTGCCGGCGGAGGTAGTTTTGCCGGTGCCGTTGACGCCAACCAGGAAGATGACCAGAGGGCCGTCGGCGGGCTTGGCGGCTGCGGGGTGGTCAGCAATGGGGCGCTCGAGCATGCCCTTGAGTTCGTCCTTGAGGAGAGCGCGGAGCTCAGCGCCGCCCTCAATGGCTTTGCGCCTGGCGCGGTCGCGGAGACTGTCGATGATCGCGGTGGTGGTGGCGACGCCGAGGTCCGAGGTGAGCAGCGCAGATTCCAACTGCTCGAGCGAGGACTCGTCGACGGTTCGTGTTAGAGCGACGATGCCTTCGATGCGCGAGCCGAGCGACTCGCGGGTGCGCGATACGGCCTGGCGCATGCGGTCAAAAAAGCTGGCCTTGGGCTGCTCGTCCGGTTCGGGCGTCCGGTCCTGATCCTGTGGGTTTTTCTTTCCGAAGAAGCTAATCATTCCATCATTGAGTTTAGGGCACTGGGTAGGGATGGGGCATGCGGTATCTGGTTTCGCGTGCGGGGATGGGGTTTGGGGCAACTTGTGGGGAGAGCGCGGAATTGAATGCCAGTTCGGGGGCATGTGTTGTTTTGACCATGCACGCCCGACGAGGGCCGGTAGGATTTTGACTGATCTGCCGGGAAAGGACATTCCGGCAGAAGGCAAGACATGGAGGAAAGCATGTTTCACCTACTCTGGTATTTGATCATTGGGCTACTCGCAGGGCTTATCGGGAAATCTGTGATGCATGAGCACCTGAGCCTGATGTGGACAATCGTGCTGGGGATTATCGGGTCGCTCATTGGCGGCGGCGTTACCTCTCTGCTCTTCCGCCCCAGAAACGAGCGATACCATCCAGCCGGCCTAATTTTCTCCACATTGGGCGCTATCCTGATTCTCTTCATTTGCAACAGGCTGAATATTCATCTTCCCGCACTCTGACCTCGCAGCTCGACCGATGTGCCCAAGCACGGGCTGCCTGCCACGATGCCGAGTTGCAGGGAGCAGCGTTGCGCATTTCTGCTGGTCCCGAAATCCCACCGTTTGTCCAACCAGTTCTTCAGGAGAAGAGATGAAAACGATACGCGCAGTATTCGCACTCCCCATTTTGGCAATGGCCCTGGCCAGCATGCCCGGCTTGTCCCAGGACCATCAGGACCAGGGTCAACGCGACAACCACACCTACAAGCAACACTCGGAATGGAAGGCGGGCGCGAAGATCCAGCAGGACGACTGGAACAGGGGCGACAAGGTTGACTATCAGAAGAACCATCTTCGCAGGCCGCCAGCGGGAAATGAGTGGCGTCAGATCGAAGGGAACTTCGTGCTGGCAAACCAGGATGGAGTGATCGTTTCGGTGCGCCGCGCACCGCACGGCAACTAGGCTGTCGCAGCTTTCAGTTGAGCATGAGATCCCAGGCCGGGCGGCCGAGTAGGGCCTGGGAACAGGGAATGGAGTATCGCGGGCGAAGAAAACTCCGTGGTGCTCCAGGTCCTGCACAAGCGATGTTGAGAGCGGGTTGGGAAGTGGACAACCCACAAATCTAAAAATGGAAGATAGAAATAATTGCGACGGAACAGTTGACTTACGGTCCCGTTCCGAGTTAAGTTGTAAGTGCAATGATTAGTCGAGTCAATCACGGATTTACACCAGCGACGGCGCAACCGTTGCAGGGTGCACCTATGTGATCGCTCGGAGGATTCTGTAATTGGATTCCACTTACCCTCTGAGCCAATTGGCCAGAGGGTTTTTAGTTTTATGGCGCTGATCCGAGATAGCTCAGCGGTAGAGTGGCTTCCTGTTAAGAAGCGAGACGTCAGTTCGAATCCGACTCTCGGAGCCACACATTGTGAGTTGTTCCCGGATCGTCTAACTGTGAGGACAGCAGGCTCTGAACCTGCAGATGGGGGTTAGAATCCCTCGCTGGGAGCCAGCGTTGCGTATCTTCTCGGATCGGCTAAATGGCAGGCCAGGGGCCTTTGAAGCCTCGAATGGATTGGGTTCGAATCCCCCTCCGAGAGCCAAGTTCGCGGGGCACCGACGATTGGTCGTTGATCGTTGGGGTGGCCAAGCGGTGATCGTACCGCGGCAAGTACGGCGGTCTTCCAAACCGCACACGCGAGTTCGAGTCTCGCTCACCGCTCCATGCTTGAGGGAAAGGAATGCTTGACGCGACGCCCTATTAGCTCAACGGGATGAGCATGTGTTTCGTAACCACAAGATTGGCGTTCGAGGCGTCAATGGGGCTCCATAAGAAGGTGCTCGGGTGAAAGGAGGAGGGAAATGAGTTTGATGCGAAGACCGGTACTACAACTGAATGCATCGTATGAGGCCCTCCGCATCATTCCGGCCATGCGAGCGCTGAAGCTTGTGACCAAAGGGAAAGCTGTGGTGGAGTTAGCTACGAATAAGTTGATCTATCCGTGTATCTACCTGCCGAGCGTTATTCGGTTGGTGGCGTACAAGCATGTTCCTCTGCGGATGCAGGTGACCACGCGCCGCAACATCCTGGTGCGGGATGGATACCGCTGCCAGTATTGCGGAGAGAAGTTTCGTGGGGGCGACTTGACCCTTGACCATGTGATTCCCAGATCGCAGGGAGGAAAGAACTCCTGGGAGAACCTGGTGGCGTGTTGCAGAAAGGACAACCACCGGAAAGCAGACAGGACGCCGGAAGAGGCAGGGATGCCGCTCAAGCGCAGGCCGTTGCCGGCAAGCGTTCACACGGGCAGGTTCATTCTGCGGTCGATGGGACTTGCGGTGAATGAGTGGGGCCGGTACTTGTATGCCGACTCCGATGGCGACTGGCGCTTTGCCGTTCGCGGATGAAGATGGGGCCGGTTGAACAGCTCGGCGGTTCTATTAACCGCTGAGGTTGGGGTTCCAATTACCTTTGCCGGCTCCTGGATTTAAGGGGACTGAAGCCAAACGGTGCGGCGCGTGATTGTGGATCACGTGTTAGAGGGTTCGACTCCCTCCTTTCCCTCCAATATGTGGGCCTGTAGCTCAGTTGGCAGAGCGCCGCACTTGCAATGCGGAGGCCGGGATATCGATATTCCCCAGGTCCACCAGATATTGGCTTCGTAGCTCAGAGGGCGCGAGCGTTCAGTTGAAGGCGTGAGCGTCGCGGTCTCGAAATCCGCCGAAGCCACCAGGATGTCTGCGCGTAGCCTAGCCTGGCCTGAGGCACTCGCTTTGGGAGCGAGATTACGGGAGTTCAAATCTCTCCGCGCAGACCAAATGTTGCGCACCTGTGGTGTGAAACGGATGAGCCACCGCGCTACGAACGCGGGTTGAGGTCAAGAACCTCTATGCAGGTTCGAGTCCTGCCGTCCGCACCATTTGTTCAGGCCGAAATAGCTCAGGTTGGAAGAGCGCCTGCCCGGTATACAGGAGGTCAGCGGTTCGAATCCGCTTTTCGGCTCCAGTGTTTGGTCCGTAGAGGAAGAGCTTAGTGCGGAGTAGCTTAGGTGGTTGAAAGCACTCGATCAATAATCGAGAGATCAGGAGTTCGAATCTCCTCTCCGCAACCAATTTGATACCTCGGTCATTCCGCAGAGCTGTTCGAAAACGGACACCCGGATCGCGGGCGGACGGACCGGGAGCGGGAGCCAAGTGCGGAGGGTACGGTCAAGTTATTGCAGGCCGTGGACTTACGTTTGGAGTGCTTTGGAGCACTGCGTGCATCCAGGTAGCGCAATACTCTTATTCCCCAAGAGCAAAGTTCCTATGGGAGGCGGCTATGGCCGGTCTGCTTCGGGATGTTCGCTTTGCGTTGCGGCAACTTCGCAAGAATCCGAGGTTCACGATTACCGCGACGGCGATGCTGGCGGTCGCAATGTGCGCGAACAGCACAGTACTGAGTTGGATTGACGGCACGATGCTGCATCCGATTCCGGGAGAGCACGATCCCAGCAATCTGGTGACAGTGATGCGTGGGGAGTGGAATATCTCGCCGTCTCCGCCACTGTCGTATCCCGATTATCGCGACCTGCGGGATGAGAATCACAGCTTGAGCGGGCTGATTGGGTACAACCATGACTGGCTCACGCTGACGGGCGGCGGACAGCCAGAGCGGATTTACATTGCAAATGTCTCGTCGAATTTCTTCAACATGCTGGGCATCAAGCCTCTTCTCGGGCGATTCTTTCTACCGGAAGAGGAGACACGACCGGACGCCGTTCCCTATGTGGTCCTGAGCTACTCGTTATGGAAGAACCGCTATGCGGCTGACCCGGCGATTGTTGGCAAGGGTATTGAGATTGCCCGGCATCCGGTGACAGTTGTCGGTGTTGCTCCGGAGGGGTTCATTGGAGCCATGCCGGGGATTCGCGAGGATGCATGGCTGACGCTGAATCCGGTTGGAGCAAATAGCTGGCGCATGACGAATCGCGGAGAGCCTTTTCTGAACGTGGTGGGAAGGCTGCGGCCGGGAGTGAACCGGGAGATGGCAACGCAGGATCTGGACACGATCATGCGACGGATGGTGGCGGCTTATCCGAACGAGCACATCGGGGTCAACACCATCACGATTGACCCGATGTGGCGCTCGCCGTTTGGCGCGAACGGCTACATGGCGGAGACGCTTCCGATACTGCTGGCCATTGCCGGTGTGGTGCTGCTGCTGACGTGTGCGAACGTGGCCACGTTGACGCTCGTGCGATTTGTATCGCGCCGCCGCGAGATGGCGATCCGGCTGTCGCTGGGCGCGAACCGTGTGCAGCTGATGAGGCAGATGCTGCTGGAGGGGGCGATTCTTTCACTCTGCGCCGGAGCGGTAGCACTTCTACTCACGTCGTGGACCGCAAAAGCATTCGGATGGTTCATTCCGCCCAATTCTAACCCGATGGCATTGAGCGGAATGGTGGACTATAACGTGGTGCTCGGGATCGTGGGGTTGTCGATATTGGCGGGCGGACTTTGCGGGGCGTTTCCAGCCTGGCGGTCGTCCAATGTGCCTGCGGTTGAGGTGCTCAAGGAAGAAGCGGCGAGCGTCTCCGGAGGCTCTCGCAACCGCCATCTGATCAGTGGCCTGGTAGTGGTCCAGATCGCGCTTTCGCTCGCGCTGCTTGTGAGTTCCGGCCTGTTTCTGCAGACTCTGCACAATATCTCCGACGGAGATCCGGGGTTCGAGCAGGACCACATTCTGACCGCGTCGGTTGGGCTGAATATCGCCGGCTACAGCAACGACGAGGCGGCGGTGATTCGTCGCAAGATTCTGGATCGCGTGTCCGCAATGCCGGGGGTAACGGTTGCATCGCTCACCGACTGGGTTCCGATGAGCTTTACCCGGAAAACGGCCGAAGCCTACCCGACCGAGTATGTGCCGCGGCCCCATGAATCGCTGGAGGTGCGCAGGGCAGATGTTACGCCCCGGTATTTTGAGACTCTTGGCATTCCGATCATCGAGGGTCGCGATTTCACTCAGGATGACAACGAAAAGGCGCCGCGGGTACTGATTTTGGACGAAACGGCCGCACACCGCTTCTGGCCCGGCCAGAATCCGGTAGGCAAGAAGCTCTCGATCTGGGGTCACCCGGTTATTGTTGTTGGCGTGGTGAAGAATTCAAAGCATCAGTTCATGAATGAGCGGCTTGAGTCAACGGTCTACATGAACTTTATTCAGGACTCAGATAACGAGACGATCGTCCAGGTGAGAACGAAGGGCAACCCGATGGATTTGGCGCCATCGGTGGAACGGGCGATCCACGAGATCGACGGAAGGCTGCCGGTATTCGATGTGCGCTCGATGCGTGAGACAACGCAGGTGGCGAGGATTTTTGCAGTCATGCAGAGCACATTTGCGGCGATCTTCGCGGTGATTGCGCTGCTGTTGGCAGCTACCGGCATCTACGGGGTGGTGGCGTACCGCACAAAGTTACGGACGCACGAGATTGGAGTGCGCATGGCTCTGGGTGCTTCGCGCGTGGATGTGCTGCGCCTGGTGCTGCTGCAGGGAATGTGGCTTACCCTGGCGGGACTGGCGCTTGGGCTGGCTGTTGCGTTCGGGCTGACGCGCTTCATCGCTGGACTGTTGTATGGAGTGAGTGCCGACGATCCGATGACGGTGATTGGAGTGATGACGCTGCTGGGAGCAATATCGGTGCTGGCCTGCTATCTTCCGGCGCATCGAGCGATGCATGCCGATCCGGTGGCTTCGATTCGGGAGCTTTGACGCATCCTTCTTCATGAACAAGACGGGTGGTCCTTAAAGCCCGTGCGTTTCGTGTGGGCGGCGAGGGCGGCGGCGCGGTTACACTTGGGAGTTGCCGATAGTGCCAGGGTTCAGGGCTCAGGGGTCAGAAGAGCCGCGAAACGACGATGAAGTCGATTCCAAGGGCTGAAAGGTAGGAAGGGATGAAGCTTAAGGATCAAGTGATGTTTGCGAATCTGGCCATCTTTGGCGGGATGGTGGTGGCTTATTTTCAGGGATTTCCGGTACTCAACATTTTGCTCTGCGGGGGGCTGGCGTTTTTGTTGGTGAGCTGGTTCTTCTTCCACCGGATGCGACAGGCGAAGAGGCAGAAGAGCAGTGAAGAAGTGAAGTAATGACGTAGTGAAAAAGCGAACAGTGGACGGAAACGCAGTGAAAGAGTGAAAAAGTGAAGTGGTGAAGCGGCGGGCGCTGGCTGATTGGGATTGTGACGGCGCGAGAGCGGGCGAGCATGGACGGGGCAGGGGCGGAGCGCATGACGCAAACAGATCAAGACCTGTATTGGATGGAGAGGGCGCTGGAGCTGGCGCGGCGGGGGATTGGCGTGACGAGCCCGAATCCGGCGGTGGGGTGCGTAGTGCTGGATCGCGGTGGACAGGTGGTGGGAGAGGGCTGGCACGAGTACGACCTGCTGGATCATGCCGAGGTGGTGGCGCTGAAGGAAGCGCAGCAGCATGCGGGGGAGCGGGTGAAGGGCGGGACAGTGTATGTGACGCTGGAGCCGTGCAACCACACGGGGCGGACGGGGCCGTGTACACAGGCGCTGATTGGGGCGGGCGTGGCGCGGGTGGTGATGGCGACGTCGGATCCGAATGCCAAGGTGGCAGGACATGGGGCAGAGGCGCTGCGGGCGGCTGGGGTAGCGGTGGAGATGGGCGTGCGCGAGGCGGAGGCGCGGCGATTGAACGAGGGGTTCGCGTGCTGGGTGACAACGAATCGGCCGCTGGTGCTGATGAAGGTTGCGATGACGCTGGATGGAAGGATTGGTCCACCGCCGGGAGTGCAGAAGCCGGGCGAGCCGTATTGGATTACGAACGAGCTTTCTCGGGCGGCAGTGCAGCCCTTGCGGTGGGCGGCAGACGCGGCGGTGACGGGCGTGGATACGGTGCTTGCGGATGGGCCGCTGCTGACGGACCGGAGCGGGATGCGGCGGCGGCGGAAGCTGCAGCGGGTGGTGCTGGACTCGGCGCTGCGCATGCCGCTGGAGTCAAAGATGGTGAAGACGGCGGACGGCGACGTGGTGGTGTTTACGGTTTCGAGCGACAGGGGGAAGATTGGCGAGTTGGAGAAGCAGGGTGTGCGGGTGGAGGTGCTGCCGGCGGAGGCGGGGCGGGTTCCGCTGGGGAAGGTGCTGGATAAGTTGGGGTCGGAAGGGATTTTGACAGTGATTACGGAGACGGGGACGCGGCTGAACACGGCGCTGCTGGCGGGCGGGCTGGTTGACCGGGTGCAGTTGTTTGTTTCGCCGCAGATTATGGGGTCGGATGCGGTTCCGGCGTTCAAGGGGATGGCGCAAGCAATCAGGATGGCTGAAGTTGAGGTGGAGCGGTTCGGGAATGATTTGGGGCTGGGGTCGCTGCTGAGGGACCCGTGGAAGGGCAGCCGCTAGCTGCTAGCTTCTGATGGGCGAGGGAAGAGCGATCAGACTCGGGGATCGTTCGGCGGATCGCCGTAACTGCGGATTTTGTGGAAGACAGCCGCGAAGGCGACTATTGCTGCGATGACGGCGGTGGGAGGCGCAACAACAAGGCCCCACTCGCCCATTTCGCCGCTCAATAATGCAGAACAGAGCCAGGCCGCGCCCACGAATGCGAGAACTGCTGCGAAGACTGAAGCAACACTGGCCATCACTACTGCGACAATGCTCTCGCCGAACGTGGATTTCATGGGTGAATCCATCTTATGCGTTCGCTGCGGCTAAGCTCGGCACTCTGGTCAGGTTGACCGTCTGTTCCCTTTCAGGATGAGCGCTCATTTTGAGGGTGAATGAGGTGCGGGGAGTCGGGTATATTCCCTGAATGAGAGCTGTTGGCTTCCCCCCTTCCTCGGAGAATCTTCAGGGCAAATTGCGTGTGTATTGTGGTGCGGTCACAAGGGCGTGGCCGGGGATGGTTGGTGGTCGGATGCCGACTTCCAAATCTGCGATCACTTCGAAGTTCGCCTTCACCTCTGGCATCGGGCTCGCTTCCGCGTTCGTGCTGGCTACGGGGATTGGGTGTTGTACGGCGGGGGCGCAGGGGATGGCAGGGATGCCGGGGATGGCGGATATGGCGCCGGTGATTGCGCCGGAGCAGTTGCCAGCGCCGGTGAAGATGACGGGGATTGGAAACAGCCACATCACGATCAAGGCGAGCGCGGAGGCGCAGGCGTGGTTTGACCAGGGGCTGAGCCTGCTGCACGACTTCTGGGATTACGAGAGCGCGAAGGCGTTTGAGCAGGCGATACGGGTTGATCCGAAGTGCGCCATGTGCTGGTGGGGGCTGGCAGAGGCGGAGGGGATGCGCGGCGACGAGGGGAATGCCGTGTATGGGAAGAAGGCGCTGGCCGAAGCGATGAAGCTGAAGGATCACGCGAGCGCGACAGACAAGCTTTACATTGAGGCGGCGGATGCGGAGTCGCGGGCGAAGGAAGGCGACCGGAGCGAGCAGGTTGCGATACTGCGCAAGCTGGTGAAGAAGTCGCCGCAGGATACGCAGGCGAAGATCTTTCTGGCTGGCGCGGTGGGCGATGGGTTCGACGACAAGGGCGAGCCGAAGGATGGGCAGAAGGATCGGATCGCGATCCTGGAGGGAGTGTTGAAGGATGCGCCGAATGACTCGGCGGCAAACCACTACTGGATACATGCAGAGGAGCCGGGGAATCACCCAGAACTGGCGCTGAAGAGCGCGGCGTTGCTGGCGAGCCTGGCGCCGGACTCGGGACACATGGTGCACATGCCGGGGCACATCTTCTATCGGACGGGGAATTACGGCGAGGCGGAGAAGTGGTTTGAGGCGTCGATGGCGGTGGATGAGAAGTACCTGGCGGACTCGCATGTCTCGCCGGACGATGACTGGAACTTCGTGCACAACCTGATGTACGCGATCGCGAACCTGATGGAGCAGGGGAAGCTGAAGGAGGCTAGCGCGTTGAGCGATCATCTGTCGGCGGCGCGGGGACGGCTTTCGGCGACGCTGTACATCTGGAGTGCGCGTGACCAGATGGCGCGGATTGGGCAACGGCTGCCGGTGGCGCTGAGGGTGGGGGATTGGGACGCGGTGCTGGCGATGCTGGGGCAGGCGAATTTGGGTGAGGGCGAGAAGACGGAGAATTTGCGGTGGCTGGCGGCTGAACTGGGCGAGTATGCGAAGGGGATGAAGGGGCTGGAAGCGGGCGATGCAAAGGAGGCGCAGGAGGCGTCGGACCGGATGGATGCGGGGTTGTGGCGTGTGGATCGCGACAGCGCGGCGAAAAAGGACGAAAAGAAAGGCGACGCGGCGAAGGATGATGCGGCCAAGAAGAAGGATGAGCCGCCGATGGTGCCGGTGATGCCGGATGCGATGTCCGGTCCGCTGGTGAAGTGCCTGAGCGTGGCTTCGCTGGAGCTGAGGGCGGGACTGCTTGTGACGGAAGGCAAGCTGGACGAGGGCAAGAAGATGTATGCGAAGGCGGCGATGGAGGAGAAGAAGCTGGGATATCACGAGCCGCCGTTTTATATTCGGCCGGTGGGCGAGAACGAGGCCGCGGTGCTGATTCGGGTGAAGGACTATGCAGGGGCGAAGGAGGCGTACGAGGCGGCGCTGAAGGAGAGGCCGAACTCGGGGTTTGGGCTGTATGGGCTGGCGCGCGTGGCGGAGCTAAGAGGGGATGCGGCGGCGGCGCGGGAGGGGTACAGTCGTTTCCTGAAGGCATGGTCGGCGGCAGACGAGACGCTGCCGGAGGTGGTGCATGCCAGGGCGGTGACGAAGGGTGAGGTTGCACAGGGGCAGTGAAGACAGCAGTGATTGGTTGTTAGTGGTTAGGGAATAGGGAACAGGGAACAGGGAACAGAAAAGCGGTGATTGAGTGAAGTTGTGAGGAAGTCAACTAGTGAAAGTCTGATTCGAAGAGAAGGAGGCCGGCTATGAGCGGAGTACGAGTATTGGTGGGGACGAAGAAGGGTGCGTTTGTGTTTGAGTCGGATGCGAAGCGAGCAGCATGGGACGTGAAGGGCCCGTTCTTTGCGGGATGGGAGATCTATCACGTGAAGGGATCGCCGGTGAATCCGGACCGGATTTATGCGTCGCAGTCTAGTGGGTGGTCAGGACAGGTGATGCAGCGGTCGGATGACGGCGGAAAGACGTGGTCGGTAGTAGGGAACAAGTTTGCGTATGACGGTGTGCCGGGAACGCACCAATGGTACGACGGGACCCCGCATCCGTGGGAGTTCAAAAGGGTGTGGCACCTGGAGCCTTCGCTGACGGAAGCGGAGACGGTGTTTGCGGGCGTGGAGGACGCGGCGCTGTTCAAGTCGATGGATGGAGGTACGAGTTGGGTGGAACTCTCAGGGTTGCGCGGGGAGGGGAATGGGACAGACACGCTGGCGCCGAAGTGGCAGCCGGGTGCTGGCGGGATGTGCCTGCACACGATCATCATCGATCCTACGAATGCGGATCGGATGTACATCGCGATTTCGGCGGCTGGGGCGTTCAGGACGGATGACGGGGGCAAGAACTGGAAGCCGATCAACAAGGGTCTGGTTTCAGACTTCATGCCGGATCCGACGGGCGAGGTGGGCCACTGCGTGCATCATGTGGCGATACATCCGTCGAGGCCGGAGACGCTTTTCATGCAGAAGCATTGGCACATTATGCGTAGCGACAATGCCGGCGACGAGTGGAAGAAGGTGAGCGGGAACCTGCCGACGGATTTCGGATTTGTGATTGACGTGCATGCACATGAGCCGGAGACGATCTTTGTTGCGCCGATCAAGAGCGATGCGGAGCATTTCCCGTTGGATGGGAAGCTGAGGGTTTATCGGAGCAAGACGGGCGGCAACGAGTGGGAGGAGATGAGCAAAGGGCTGCCGGACAGGAATTGCTATGTGAACGTGCTGCGCGATGCGATGGCGGTGGACAAGCTGGACGAGTGCGGCGTGTATTTTGGGACGACGGGCGGACAGGTGTACGCGTCCGCGGATGGTGGCGAGAGCTGGAACGCGATTGTGCACGATCTGCCGGCGGTGCTGAGCGTTGAGGTGCAGACGTTGTGAGAGCAGTGGTTAGTGGTTAGTGATTAGGGACCGAGGGATCGGGACAAGGGACTGAGGGACGAGAGTCCAGAGATCAGAGGTCAGAGATCGAGACGCAGGGGACAGCGACGAGAGAGGTGCGGGTGGTGCTGCCGTATCATCTGCGGGTGCTTGCGGGGCTGAGCACGGGGGCGGGAAGCGAGGTTGCTCTTGAAGTGGCTGCGCCGGTGACGATTGCGCGGGTGCTGGATGCGCTGGAGGAGAAGCATCCGGCGCTGGGCGGGACGATTCGCGATTATGGGACGGGGAAGCGGCGGGCGTTTCTGCGCTTCTTCGCGTGCGGGGACGATTGGTCGCACGAGCAGATGGACAAGGAGTTGCCCGAGGCGGTAGCTGAGGGGAAAGAACCGTTGCTGGTGGTGGGAGCAATAGCGGGCGGGTGAATGTAGGGAATAGGGTATAGGGTATAGGGTCTGCGGATTAAGGGATTCGGGGCTTCCTGCGCAGAGAGCGCTCGAAGCGAGTGGAGGCAACGTGAAACGGTTCTACCTGCTGATTGTTGCCAGTGTGTTGTGCGGGATAGCTGTTTATCTGCGTTATCCGACCACTGAGTTGAGCGAGAACTTTGACGGCGTGAAGCCGGAGCTGACGCTTGAGGATGCAGGGGCATTTCATACTTTGAACGGAACGAATGTCGACGTGCTGGGAAGCGATTTGCAGGCGAACCTTTGCGCTGCGCCGGAGTCGGGCAACTGCGTGGATTTGGGCGGGACCGGGGGGAATCCGCAGGCGACGTTGCAGTCGATGAAGCCGATCGATCTGGAGCCGGGTGAAACGTACCGGCTGAGCTTTCAACTGATTGGCTCGCAGCGCGGGAATGAGACATCGACGACCGTGAGCTTCGGGCCGTACCGGGAAACCTTCGTGCTGGAATCGGGCGATAACAAGAGCGGCATTGTGAAGGATGCCTCGGTGACGGTAAGCGAGGCGCAGACGGCGTTTTTGACGTTTACCAACAACACGAAGACCGAGGAAGGCGCGCTGCTGGACAACGTGAGCGTGGTCAGCACGGGGGCAGGAAGCGGGGTTTCGGCAATCTCTCTGCTGGTGGTGGCCGCCGGGTGCGTTTTGTTGTTCTTTCTAAGGCCGGCGTGGCTTGGTAAGGTTGGCTGAATCTCTCCTCAGGCGTAGTCCCAGCGGCGGGCGATTTGGCGGGCGATGAGGAAGAGGACGACGCCGGTGGAGACCAGGACAGTAACCTGGGGCCAGAGGGCGGAGACGGGCATATCGCGCCAGAAGACTTTGGTGAATCCGTCGATGGCCCAGCCATTGATGGTGAAGAGGCCGGCGGTTTGCATGGCTTTGGGCATGAAATAGCGGGGGAACATGCTGCCGCCGATGGCGGACATGGACATGATGACGATGGTCGAGAGCGCGCCGAGCTGAGCACGCGAGCGGCAGATGCTGGCGAGGAGCATGCCGAATGCGGCGACAGCGAAGGCTGTGCTGAGGCCCATGACGACGAAGCCTGGGATGTGGTGGGGCAGATCGACGCGATAGACGAGCCAGCCGAAGACGAACATGGCGGTGAGCTGAGTGAAGGCGAGGAGGATGGCAAAGGTCATTTTGCCGGCAAGCAGAGTGCCCATGGAGACGCGGGAGGCGAGGACGCGGTCGAGGGTGCCGGATTCGGCTTCGTCGAGGAGAGAGCCAGCGGCACCGCTGGCGGTCCAGAGGAGGAACATGACGCCGAAGGCCGCGGCGTAGAAGGCGATCATGGGGTTGGGCTTGTTTTCGCCGACGACAGCGCGGGAGTGGACCTGGATCATGCCTCCTCCGCCGGAGGACGAGGGTCGGTTAGCGTTGGCGGGGTCGGCCATATATTTGCGCATTGCGGCCATCTGGGCATCGACGCGCTTCTGCTGCTCGGGAGTGAAGCCACCGATGTTTCTGCCGGTGAGGTCCATGCCCTGCTGAGCCATGGTGGTTGGCATGGAGGTCATGGCGGCTTTTTGGAGAAGGCCATTCACCATTTGCGGGGCGATTATGTCGCTGGAGTCGTTGAGGAGCTCGATCTGCGTGGCGGGTTGTGCGGGACCAAAGGAGATGGGATGGAGGCCGTAGCCAGAGGGGATGATGAGGGCGACGGGGACATCGCCTGCCTTGACTGCGGCTTCAGCGGAGGCGGCGGTGTAGTCGGGGGGAGTTGGGTTTTCTTTCGTCGGCTCAGGTCCGGTGGCGACCTTCAATGAATCTTCATTCTGAAGGGAATGGAGAAGCTGGGCAGAGGCTTGGGAGTGGTCCTGATCGACGACAATGATGGAGATCTTTGGCGTAGTGGAACCGTGGCCGGAGTAAATCATGGCGAAGACGGCGAAGAAGATGATGGGGAGCAGGAAGCTGAGAGCGAGCGCAAAGCGGTCGCGGCGGAGGCCGATGAGGGCGATGCGGGCGATGTTGAGGAATTGTGGCATATTAGTCGCGCAGCTCCCTTCCGGTGAGGTGGAGGAAGACAGATTCGAGGTTGGGGCGGCGGAGGGCGAGATCTTCGAGGTCGAGGCCCGCGGCGGCGGCGGAGTCGAGGAGGCGGGCGAGATCGGTGGGGTGGTCGATGGCGAACTCGGCGGTGGAGTCCTTGAGGGAGCCGCCATGGGTGGAGGCCCAGACGGAGAGTGCTGGGGACGAGTCACGGAAGCGGGCGATCACCTGTGCGGAGGCGGTGAAACAGTTCTGGATGAGGGCCTGGTGGGTGTCGAGGGCGATGATGCGCCCGTGGTCGACGATGGCGATGCGGTCGGCGAGGCGCTCGGCCTCTTCCATGTAGTGGGTGGTGTAAATGATGGTCATGCCGCGGTCGCGCAGGGCCTCAATCATCTCGAAGATGCGATTGCGGGACTGTGGATCGACGCCGACGGTGGGCTCGTCCATGAGGACAAGGCGAGGCTGATGAATGAGGCCGGCGGCCATGTTGAGGCGGCGCTTCATTCCGCCGGATAGGGTTCGGACGAGGGCGTCGGCGCGATCTTCGAGGGCAGACCAGTTTAGGCACCAGGCGACGGCGTCACTGAGGGGCTTGCCGGTGAGGCCGGAGTAACGGCCGAAGGCGCGGAGGTTTTCGGCTGCGGTCAGGCGGGGATAGAGGGCGAGCTCCTGGGGGATCCATCCGATGGCGGCGCAGGCGGCAGGGGAGCCTGCGGGCGCGCCGAAGATGCTGATGGCGCCGGCGTCAGGAGCGACGCGGCCAACGATGGCGCGGATGAGAGTGCTTTTACCTGCGCCGTTGGGGCCGAGAAGGCCGAGACATTCTCCGGAGTGCAGCTCAAGGGAGATGTTGTCGACGGCTTTGACCGATCCGAAGTGTTTGACGAGGCCGGAGACGAGGAGCGGCGCGGGATGGGGCGGTGGCACGGGAAATACTGCGGCTGCCATGAGCGGACTCCTGCGGTTGGAGCGTTGGGGCAATCGTACAGCAAACGGAGGACTTGGATGTAAAACGCAACGGGAGGCAGAGAAGTTCCGTAAGGCTGCTGCGGGCACCTGCCATTCGGTTCACCGCGGCGAACGGTTTGCGCAACCAAGGGGCTTTGTGGTCTCTCACCCTTATTGCAAAAAACGCAGCAACGATAGGGCGCCCAGCGGTGTTGGCCCTGATTTCATCTGAGGGAGCGGTTCGCGTAGTGGGGCAAATTGGGTGGCCCGTATTGCTCAGACTGGGGGGATTCGGCTGACTAGTGTGAAGGACGGTAGGGTAGACAGGTTTCGGGTCGACCCTAGCGAGGAGAATCGATGAATGGATTAAGAGTTTTTGCGATAGCAGCGGTTGCAGGCGCTATGTTGGTGGCAGCCCCGCTGAAGGCGTCTGCCCAGATTTCGGTAGAGGTCGGAGTGGCCCCGGATTGTCCTTATGGCTACTATGACTATGCTCCGTATAGCTGCGTTCCCGACGGCTATTATGGTCCGGAGTGGTTCAACGGCGGCGTCTTCATTGGCGTTGGCCCGTGGTTTCACGGTCCGGAGAACTTCAAGGGGAATGTAGATAATTCCTTTGACCCGCACCACGGCTACAACGGACCGGCACCGAAGGTAGGCGAGAAGGCCTCTGCGCAGCGCAGAGATCCGGCGCAGTTCAAGGGGAACGAATCGCGCGATGGACGCGGTCACACGGGCGGCGAAAAGAAGTAACTGGCGGCAGCGGTCGCCGAGACGGATTGAATGCAGAAAGAGCGCGGCTGAGTCTGCGCTCTTTTTGCGTGAGGGTGTGGGTGTTGGGACTTACTTGCGGTAGATGGCGGCGAGATTGGCCCCGGCTTCGGCGTCTTCAATGACGGGGACGATGGTGATATCGAGTAGATCGGCCCACTTGGCGGCGCCGAGGTGGAGCAGGGCTGCGTTGTCGGTCTCGTAGAGGGAGAATCCGCCGCTGCAATCGGCTTTGTGCCAGCGGCCGAGAAGGGTGACTCCCGGGGTGGGTGCGGCCTCGCCGGCGAGGAACTTCTCAGCTAATTCCTGGACGGTTCCGGGAATGATGCTGTAGGTGGACATGAATTTCATGGTCGTTCTCCTGCGTTGGAATTTGCGGTGAACAGGGGGGAAAGCCGCGCGGCGATTATAGGCTCTGGAGCGGGGGATGGTCGCGTGAATTTATGTGCGCAGTCGAGGGGGGATTGCTTTCAAAAAAGGGGAATCCCAGGCCTCAAAAGCGGGGTGAAGCCTGGGATTCCGTTGGAGAGAGGGGAATGCCGGGGAGGCGGCCACGTTCGCTCCGTATAGCGGCTTCTGGGCGAGGCCGCAGGCAAATACTCAAGGGGCTAAGGAATGCGGGTGGGTATCAATACGACTCGTGATCCTGGTCGATTGGCCGACTACTTCCTGCGCTGAACTGATCGATTCCGGGTTCGCGGAGATCAAAGGGTGTAAAGCGGGAATGGGCTTCGTCCTCCCAGGCCTCGGTTTCACTCTGATTGCTGTGCTGGAGAAAGTATCGGTCGTCGATAGCGGCGAAGTAGCCACGAAAGGGACCCGCGTTTTCGTGCCGCGATTGCAGCGATCTGCGGAAGGCCATGGCGATACCAATGAGGAGTACCGGAGCGCCAATCAAGAGCAGGCTGAGGGTGGCATTGACCATTGGGTTCTCCTTTGAAGGCGAGGTCTCCGCAAGCCCTTTTCCAGGAAGCAGGGACAGACGTAGATGAATTGTGCAGGGAGCGAACCGGGCTGTCTGGTCAGAATTGCACTCTTTGGGGCGAAATAGCGGGCTAACCCGCAATGCTGTTCAGTTAAGGAAAGGTGCGGGCGGGGACGCCCGCACGACAGCCGGTCTGGAGACCGGCGCTACAAGCCGCCGCGCGGGTCATTTCCACTAACTAAACAGTATTAGGGCTAACCCGCAACTCTCACAAACAGCGCGAATGCCTAAAGCTCAAGACGGGCGCTGTGAATTTCGGCGACCGATGAGAAATGCGAATTAGTGTTCGTGCTTGCCGGGGCGGAGCATGAGTTCTCGGATGGCTTCGCGGGGATCCTTGCCGTTGTTGAGGATCAATTCCATCTGCTCGGTGATGGGCATTTCGACGTTGTGTTGGCGGGCGAGGCCGAGGGCGGCGCGGGAGGTGCGGACACCTTCAGCGACTTTGCCGCCGAGGCTCTCGAGGACCTCAGGCAGCTTGCGGCCTTTTCCGAGCGCTTCTCCGACGGTGCGATTACGACTGAGCGAGCCGGTGCAGGTGAGCACGAGGTCTCCGACGCCGGAGAGGCCGGCGAGAGTTTCGCGCTTGCCGCCGCAAGCCACAGCGAGGCGAGTGATTTCGGCGATGCCGCGGGTGATGAGAGCGGCGGTTGAGTTGTGGCCGAGGCCGACGCCGGCAGCGACACCGGCGGCGATAGCAATAACGTTCTTGAGCGCTCCACCGAGCTCGACGCCGATGACGTCGGAGGAGGTGTAGAGGCGAAGGGTCTCAGAAGAAAACTCAGACTGGATGCGGGCAGCGACGGCGGGGTCAGAGAAGGCGGTGACGATGGCGGTTGGCTGGCCCTGGGCGACTTCGATGGCGAAACTTGGGCCGCTGAATGCGCCGATGGGGAGAGCGGAGATGGAGCCTTCGGAGCTGAATACGCCGGTGGTTTGTACGGGGCTGAGGTAGGCTGAGCCGCCCGGGTCGAGCGAGATGGTGGGAGGCTCAAGGGCGAACTTTCCGGCGAGCGCTTCGGCGATGACTTCTGTCATGCGGAGGAAGGAGTTGTCTTCGACGCCTTTGGTGGCGGAGACGATGATGGGGCCCGGATGAAGATGGGGGCGAAGACGAGCGAGCGTGGGGCGGAGGAATTCAGAGGGGATGACGGAGACGACGATTTCAGCGCCGGAGATGTCGCTGTCATCGGCAGTGACGACGATGTCGGGCGGGAGCGGGAAGCCGGGCAGGAAAAGGGTGTTCTCGCGGGCGGAACGGATGGTGCGTGCTTCCTGCCCGCTGTGAGACCAGAGGACAATTTGGTGGCCGCCGCGGCGGGAGAGGGTAAGCGCGATGGCGGTTCCCCAGGCGCCGGCGCCAAGAACAGCAATGCGACTCATACGGTTGCGCTTTCAGGCTTCGAGGATTGCGAGCCGAATTTGGATTCAGTGCCGTTGATGAGGCGGCGGATGTTCTGGTGGTGTTTGGCGATGATGAGGAAGGCAACGATGCACTGCGCGGCGATGAAGAAGGGCGTGCGGGGGCCGGAGGACAGCATCCATGCGAAGAGCGGGAAGCTGGCTGCGCCGAGGATGGAGGCTAGCGAGACGTAACGGCTGATGAGAATGACGAGGAAGAAGACTGCGATGGCGGCGAGGGCGGCCCAGGTGGAGGCGACGAGGAATACGCCAAAGCCTGTGGCAACACCTTTGCCGCCTTTGAACCGGAGCCAGACCGGGAACATGTGGCCGAGGACGGCGCAGATGGCGGCAAGGGCTTCCATGTTCTGAACGGGGATGGGGGGGGCGAATGTGGAGACGATGTAAGCGGCGAGCCAGATGGCGGAGCAGCCCTTGAGCACGTCGAGGAGGAAGGTGGCAGCGCCGAGGCCCTTGCGGCCGGAGCGCAGGACGTTGGTTGCGCCGATGTTTCCGGAGCCAATGGCGCGGATGTCCTGCTTGAGGAAGATGCGCACCAAAAGATAGCCGACGGGGACAGAGCCGAGGAGATAGGAGACAGCGGCGATCAGGAGGGTTGCAGGATACATTCCGAAGGAAAGTGTAGCAGGTGGCACTCAGTCGGCGATGACGTCGCCGGGGAGGATGGGCTTGGTGCGATGGAGTTTGCCGTTGGCGGCGAGGAATGCCATGAAGGCGAGCGTGAGGATGTATCCGATGAGCTTGACCATGTTCGCTTCCTGTGTGCGAGGCAAGGATTTCCAGAGGATCAGGAGGACGGTCTGGCCGACGGAAGCAGCCCAAACGGTGCCGTAGAAGTAGCGGCGCTCGCGGCCTTCGCCCTTGGTGGAGAAGCCGACGCGGGGGAGTTTGCCGAGGATGCCGAGGAGAAGGATGACGGCACAGATTGGGGCGTAGGCGTAGTAGTAGATCTGCTTGAGGTACCAGGTGCCAGTGAAGGCGGCGAGGGCGGTACCGATCAGATTGAGGAGTGCGAAGTTGATGGCGGCGTTCCAGGCGAAGGTGTAGCAGACGCGGCGATAGAGGGGATTGGGGCGGTCTTCGTCGAAGCGAAGGATGTAGGGTTCGGGCTCGCATCCGGGCATGCGGCCACGGAGTCCAGCGATGCCGGTGCCGATCATGACGACGGCCAGCCAGAGGACGTTCCAGGAGCGGAATCCCTGAGAAAAGAGGGAAAAGGTGAGTGGGCCAGGAGAGAGAAAGAAGACCCAGATCCAGAGTGGCCAGTGGCAAAGCCTGTAGACAGGGGTATTGTGGTCGCGGAGCTTTCGCTCGTGCGCATATTCAACTTTTCCGCGGTATTCCATTGGAACTAGGGTATAGGGTCTGGGGTCGAAGGGTCTAGGGTGTGGAAGGCAGGGAACAGGGAACAGGGAACAGAAAACAGGGAAAACAGACCTAGCGGTCGCGGAGGGCGTTGCGGGCGGAACGGACTTCGGCGGCGAGGACCTGGAGGACCTTGAAGGCGAGGTGTTGGTCACTGGACATGAGGGCGAGGAACTGTTCGCGGGAGATGTAGCCGAGGACTGCGCCGGGGTGGGCAACGGCGGTGAGGGTGTAAGGCTCGTTACCGATGAGGCCGGGGAGGCCAAGGACGGCTCCGGGATCGGGCTGGAGGGAGACAATCTGCTTACCCAATGGGGAGTTCATGGTGAGGGTGGCGTTGCCGCTCTTGAGGATGTAGAGTCCGTCTGGAGTGTCGCCCTGGCGGAATAGGACGCGGTAGTCAGTGCACTCGATGGGGGCCGACTTTGGCTCGAGACCGTCGAGGAGTTCGGGATCGGCATGAAATGCGGCGGGATCGAGTTTCACGTTCAGTCTCCGGGGGCGAAGAATAGGGAACATTAGCGTCGGCCCCCATTTACTGTCGTGGCGGACGACACATGAGGATAGTCGCATCCGGGGGGAGGCGAAAGACGTGATGTCTATCACATATCGATGGTTAAATGACGGGGCGTTCATTGAACGGGTGTGGCTGGCGAAGGGAAAATGGGATTCAGAGAGAGGGGGGTGTGGCCTTGGTTAAATTACTCATAACGAAGGGCTTCAATGGGGTCGAGGTTGGCGGCGCGGATGGCGGGGATCATGCCACTGACGAGGCCAACTACGGCGAGAATGCCGGTGGCAACGAGGACGGAGACGGGGGAGATGATGAGTTGGATGTCGGCATCGTGGGCGTTTTTGGCAATGGCGGAGTAGAAGGTGATGCGGCCCACGCAAAGAGAGACGGCGTAGGCGAGGACAATGCCAGCGAGGCCGCCGACGCCGGTGATGGCGAGGGCCTCGGCGAGGAACTGGATGAGGATGTGGTGGCGGCGCGCGCCGAGAGCCTTTTCGATGCCGATTTCGCGGGTACGCTGCTGAACGGCGACGAGCATGATGTTCATGAGTCCGATGCCGGCGATGCCAAGGGTGAGCGCGCCGACGAGGGAGAGCAGGACCTGGAGGGCGATGGAGACGATGGCGAATTGATGGAGCTGCGTCTGGAGATTTGCGACGAAGATGGCGCGATGGTCAGAGGGGCGAAAGTGATGAGCGGCGGCGAGGGTGGCGCGGAGGTTCTTTTCGACGACTTCGTTGTCGCCTCGATAGTTGAACCAGATGCCGTCGATCCAGGTGGTGTCCTTGAGGTCGCTCATGGTGGAGAAGGGAATCCAGACGGAGGTGTTGATGTTGTTTTCGCCTTCGACCATTTTGGGTTGGAGGACGCCGACGATGGTGAAGAGGACACCGTTGAGGCGGATGGATTCGCCAACAGCGTAACCGCCAGAGAACAGCTTGGTCTTTGCGTCGGAGCCGATGACGCAGACGTGGGCGCGCTGCTGTTCTTCCTGGCCGTTGAAGAGGCGGCCTTCAGCCACGGTCATGGCGAGCATGTCGAGGCCTTGGGGGCGGAGGGCGTTGACGGACCAGGTGTAGGTGTGGAGGTCGTTCTTGATGACGACGTCTTGAAACATGACGGGAGTGATGGATGCGACATCGGGGACGAAGGTCCAGATGCGGTCGACATCGTCGAGATTGAAGCGGACGCGAACGCCAGCCTTGTCTCCGCCGGCCTGCTCTGAGGTTCGGCCGCTATAGACCTCCATGTGGTTGATGCCCCATTGAGCAAAGATGGCCTGGATGGCGCGGGAGAAGCCTGCGCCATAGGCGAGCAGCAGCACAACCGTAGCGATGCCCCAGGCCATGCCGATCATGGTGATGGCAGTGCGTCGGCGGTTGTAGACCATTGCTTCCCAGGCCTGGCCGAGAATGTCTTTAAGCATCGTCGCTGCGCTCCTTGCAGTGGTTAGTGATTAGTGGTTAGTCTCTGCGATGTCTGCTTTAAGCTATGCGACAAGCGGGCCAAAAGGACCTCGCAATTGAACCAACCGTTCTCGCGTCGTCGACATTTCACCAGTAGCTCTATCCCCGTCGGTCCACCAACCAACCACTAATCACTAACCACTAATCATTGTTTCTTCACTCCCGGCGGAGGGCTTCAATGGGGTCGAGGGCGGCGGCTTTGCTGGCGGGGTAGAGCCCGGCGGCGATGCCGCAGAGTGCGAGCGAAACGATGGCGAGTGCGGCGGACCAGGGGACGAGGCGCGGCGGATCAAAGCCGGGGACTTTGCCTGTGAAGAAGTGGTCGAGCAGCCACATGAGGCCACCAGAGAGGGCAATTCCGAGGAATCCGCTGATGGTGGTGAGGAGCAGGCCTTCCCAAAAGAATTGCGCGAGGATGGCGCTCTTTGTAGCGCCAATGGCCTTGAGGACGCCGATTTCGCGGGTACGCTCGGTGACACTGACGAGCATGATGTTGATGATGCCGACGGCGCCGAGGCCGAGAGTGACGACACCAACGCCGCCGAGGAAGACGTCCATTGCGTCAAAGATTGCGCCGACGAGTTTCTCCTGCTGAATGGTGTCCCACTCGTCGAAGGCTTCTTTGAGGCTGGGGTCGAAGTTGTGGCGCTGGCCGATGACGCGGTGCACGGCAGGGACAGCGGCGGAGCTGTCGCCCTTGATGGCGGGGTGGTAGATGATGCCGGTAAGCGCATCGCGAGCGACGTTGTCGCCTTTGTATGCGAAGAGCTCCTGCATGATGGAGATGGGGATGTAGAGCTTTTGATTGTCGCTGTCGTTGTTGCCGTGGCTGATGGGATCGACGCGGCCGACGACGGTGAAGGAGACATCGTTGATGATGATGCTCTCGCCGACGGAGGGGTGGCCGGGAAACAGCAGGGCAGCGCTCTTGGAGCCAAGGACGACGACGCGTCGGCGGTCGGCGACATCCTGGGCATCGATGAAGCGTCCTTCGGCGATGGGAACAAAGCGCATTTGAGCGAAGTTGGGTTCGACGCCGGAGACGCCGCCGCTGGTATTGGAGAATGCGCTGACTTCGTACATGTCTCCGCGGCTGAGAAAGCCGGAGACGTCTTTGACCTCAGGGAGGGCGCGAATGGCGGCTTCGTCGCCGAGGGTGAACTGATAGGGGCGCATGCCGGTGTGCTGATTGGCGACGGCGGGGATGGTTGAGTCCCACATCATCACAATGTCGTTGCCGAAGCTGGCGAGGTTGCGATGCTGGCCTGAGCGGAAGCCTTCGCCAAGCCCGACAAGGACGAGGAGCGAGCCGACACCCCAGGCGATGCCAAACATTGTGAGGATGGTCCTCACCGGGTTGGCGAGCAATGCGCGAAGCACTTGTCCGAGAGTGTCAGAGAATGACTGCATGATTTATGGACGCCTGGGGCCCTGGAGTGGCTCGTTTAAGGATACGCATGGAGGGGGGCGGAGGTTCCGATGGTGCAAGTTCAAAGTTCACGGTATGCGGTTCTCAGTCTTCAGAAAAGAAGGGACCAAGGGACTGAGGGACTGGAGACGCAAGGGAACTTGGGGCGGGGGAGTTGCGTAAAGTGAAGGAGCGGGTGACAGGACAGCGCTGGACTCGTCTGAGCAAGTAGTTACCGCAAACGTCCATTGTCATGGGAAGCGTAAGTGAATAGCCGGATTGAGTGGCTGAAGTCGGAGCCGTATGGGCTGGGCCTATGTGTGTCAGGCCCGTGTGGGTGATGCCTGACAGGATTGCGTGAAGTTAGAGACGCAGAATTAGCTCAACAACTTAGGAGGAAATGTGGCTGGGTCGCGTAGAGGCAAGTGGTTCTGGATCTGGATTGGTATGGGGGCGCTGGTGGTGCTTCTGGTGAGCGGCGTGGCTGTGGCGATGATGATGAAGCGGGGCACGATTGATGCCAACCACCTAGCCAAAGCGACGCGGGGCGACGTGGCGAAGAGCGTGGTTGCCACAGGCAAGATCCAGCCGATTACGAAGGTTGAGGTGAAGAGCAAGGCCTCAGGAATTGTGGAGCAGCTTTTTGTCGACATCAACCGCGTGGTGAAGAAGGGCCAGCCGCTGGCGCAGCTCGACAAGCAGGAGATTGAGGATCAGGTGGCTGCGGCGAAGGCGCAACTGGCTTCAGCGCAGGCGAACGTGACGACGTTTGAGGCGAATATTGAACAAGACAAGGTGAATGCGGCCGCTCCTGATCTGCCGATGTACAAGGCGACGCTGGATCGGAACACGGAGATGCAGCGCGAGGGCATTGTGAGCCGGCAGGCGTTGGACGATGCAGACAAGGACTATCTGGCAGCTCTGACGCGGCGTGATTCTTCGAAGGCGCAGATTGGGGTGGACACGGCGAAGCTGAAGCAGGCGCGGGCGCAGGTGTTGCAGTCTGAGGCCAGTCTGAAGCAGTTGGAAGAGCAGCTTGGGTACACGACGATTCTGGCGCCGATGGATGGCGAGATTCTGAGCCGGGATGTGGAGATTGGCGATGCAGTTAGCTCGATCCTGGTGCTGGGGTCGACGGCCACACTGGTGATGACGGAAGGCGATACGTCAGAGGTGTACGTGCAGGGCAAGGTGGACGAGGCGGATATTGCGCACGTGTACATGGGGCAGCCGGCGCGTATCAAGGTAGAGAGCTTTCGCGATCGGACATTTCAGGGCAAGGTGACGAAGATTTCGCCGATGGGCGTGGAGAAGGACAACGTGACCACGTTTGAGGTGCGGGTTTCGATCAACAATCCTGGCGGAGAGTTGAAGGCGCTGATGACGGCGAATGCGGAGATTCTGCTGGACGAGCACAAGGGCGTTCTGACGGTGCCGGAGAACGCGGTGATGTATGACAAGGACAAGAAAGCCAGCGTGGAGATTCCTGACAAGAGCCAGAAGGATGGGAAGAAGAAGATTCCGGTGACGGTGGGGTTATCGAATGGGAGCGTTACGGAGATTGTGGCGGGGCTGAAGGAAGGGGACCAGGTGGTGTTGCAGGACTAGTGGAGCAGTTCGAAGTTCATAGTTCGTAGTTCACAGTTTTCGGCGAACAGGAAACAGGGAAAAGGCCTTCGGCGGTGAGATTGCCGGGGGCCTTGGTGTTTTCAGGGGTTGTAGGGGAGTTTGGGTTTGCCCGGCGGATTTCACTTGGCAGTGGTTGCGGATTTGGGACGACGGGTTGGGCGGGGCGGGATGTAGTGAAAGCGGATTAGGTAGATGTTGCTGCCTTTGCCGTGCTGGGCGACTTTGAGCAGGTCGAGAACGCCGGTGAATCCAGATTCGCGGGCGAGGGCTGGGGTGATGTCGGGGAAGCCGATGGGGGTGATGGATTCGATTTCGATTTCACCGTCGCCCATGCGGTAGCGGTTGCCGATTTTGACGTGGGGGCTGGTCCATATGCGGACGGTGCACGTGATGTCGCCGCGGATGACGCCATCGCGGAGGCGTTTGGTGAAGACCACTGCGTGGATCTCCTCTCTGGACGAGTTCATTGTAGATGGGGCGGTGTGGGCTGGAGTTTGGGATGGCGGTTCCCAGGTCCCCAAATGCGAGGGACCTGGGGCGCCCGGCGATACTACTTCGGCTGAGTGAGGGAGATCATGTAGAGAATCTCCTGGTGGTAGGCGACGCCGAACGGGACGAGGCAGAGGGCGATGACTATGGCGAGGGTCAGTGATTTCTCGCGGACCCATTCGGGCGCTTCGCCTGCCAGAAGCCAGAACGGCGCGGTGAGGAGAAGAGCCAGAAGGGCCAAAGAGAAAAACTCGCACATGAGGAGCCGGCGCGAGATGACTGCTGCGACAGATCCGATGGCGATGTTGCCGAGCCGCTGTTGGGCTTCAAACTTTCGCGAGTTGTCGCAGATGACCATGATGAGGTCGAGGGTCCGCTCGAAGAACCAGAGTATTGCCATGGAGGCGAGGGCAGACGCCGCGGTAAAGAAGAACAGGATGCGTGGCGCTAGCTTGTTGCCGGGATCGGGGCGTTCGGTTTCTTCGTCGTGCTGAGCGCAGAATATCTGGAAGATAACCAGTGCGGCAATGCAGGCGATAGTGATGTAGATTGCCGCGGTGAAGGAGCTGGTTACGGCGGCCATCGACCCTGCAACGGCGCGGACGCCAGTTCGCCTGTCTGATGCGATCTGCTGAAATGCTGTAAGGATTCCGAATGCGCCGATGAGCACCTGAGGCGCGATGGAAGTGAGAGCGAGCAGGATGCCGGGAAGGACCGCGGGCATGCGGAGGCGACGCCGAAAGAGCCATAAGATGGCGATAAGAATGAGGGTAAGGACTGGCCCAACAAACGCCATCGCGAAGGTGATGGATGGGTAGGCTGATACTGAGTCCAGTGCGCCGTTCATATTGAGGGTCTCCGAAGGTTGCGATCATTATCGCTTCTAGGTGTCCGACGGTAAACAACTCATGAGAATTGCTATTGCTTGAAGACCAGGGAAGCTATTGCTTAAAGACGAGGGGCGGGCCGCTGACTTTTTTCACTTTGAGATCGTCAATGACTTCGATGCGGTCGGCTACTGTAACAAAGGGAATGTTCTTGTCCATCCCGTAGTCCTTGCGGTCGAAGAACATTGTCCCCTTAATCTCGGCGTCTTCTTTGTCTTCAACGGTAACGACTAGCGTCAACGTTTCTGACTTCGTTACGCCGTGTATGGTGAAGTCGCCATCCACATCAAAAGCAACGGGGCCGGTCTGCGTAATCTTTGTGGAGTGGAAGGTGATGAGCGGGTCGTGCTTCACATCGAAATAGTCTTTGCCCTTCATCGTTTTGTTCTTCAAGCCGCTTCCGGTGTTCACGCTGTCTGCCTGAATCTTGATGTCGAGGACGGCGGTGGTCACGTCGGCCGAGGCGAAGGTGAGGGTGGCGTCCCACTTGTCGAATGTGCCGGAGACGGGGATGGAGGACTTGACGATGAACTTGAAAGAGCTTTCTTCCTTCGATATCGCTGCGACGGGAACGTCCTGTGCCTGACTCACGAGTGCGGACACTCCGGAAGTCATGACGCAGAGGACACAGAGACAAAGACATTTGAGGGCAAGCCGCTGAGACATGAAATTCCTCCCTGGGGTGGGGCTAGATTATCAAACTGCAACTCGCTTTTCGGAGAGATGGCGCTGCGGATGGAGAAGGCGCTTGGCGTGAAGATGGATACGCTGATGATGAGGCAGTCGGCGTATGAGATTGCGCAGACGCGGAAGCGGGAGGGGGAGATTCGGGTGCGGCGGGTGAGGGTGGTGGCGTGAGGTCCGGCTATTTGGGGGCATTGGCTGCGCTTGGAGGGCTTTGGTGGGACGCAAATGCCCTTTCTGAGATCAAGGTAGTCTCAGTGCCGTCATCGAATCGGAGCGGGATGGCCTTGAGCGCATCAAGATCGGCTTGGGTGTTGGCTTCCATGAGGCATTCCGCAAGACCCTGTGCGGTAGGAATGAGGGTAACTGCAAGGTAACGGTGTGGGTCACGCGGGTCATTGGGAGCGATTCTGGATTGCATGGCCCAAACCGGATGCGGGCCAAAGAGCCCCGAGGCGGTTTTGATGCTGGTGAAGACGTAGCGTTTGGAGAGCTTGTCGATGCCGGATTGGCCGATGGTGGGGAGGGTCTCGGGGCTCAACGGGAGCCCGACGCAGTCTCGCGTATATGCGATCAGGATCATCATCCGCGACTGGTCTTCACGGCCCGCTGCAAGCAGCGGCTGGGCGCATTGAACGGAGACTTGTTCGTTCGGGGTCATGGGCCTTTGTTCGACAATTGCTTTCGCCGCGTCAACGGCGCGCTGCGCATTCGTGATCGCGAAATCCTGGGGAATCGCGAGGGCGAATCCTAGTCCGCTGTCGAAATGATGTGAAGCACTGAGATCTCCGCCGGTGGAGCTGCCTGGGGCCGAGGCCGAGTTCGCAATTTCTGAGAACTTCCGGGGGTGCGCAAAGGCGTCAGCAGGAACCAATGCTGTCTGAGTGCCGTCGGTGAATTTGAGGACCGTGGCCATCATGGCGTCAAGCCCCGCACGGGTTCTTCCCATGAGAAAGAACTCTGCAACTCCGTCAGGGACGGGAGCGAGAACAATGGCCAGGTAGCGGTCCGCTTCCCAAGCAGCTTCCTTGTTTGACGCAGGGGTCCGCATGACAGCAAAATTGTGCGCTCCAGCAGCGAAAAAAGCGTATTCGGGATTGCGCATTGTGTACTTCTTCTGAAGGTTGATGGTGTCAGTTGCAATCAGGAATTGCAGATTCTCCTGCCCAATGGCGGTGTGGAAGCACGACTGCGGATAGATGGTGAGAATTACCTGGCGAGAGTTATCTTCGGGTGTTGCAACGAGCCGAATATGCGAGCAGGTATGCGTGGGCGGAGGAATGGTCGAGTCCTGTTTCAAGGACTCCACCCATTTCTCGGTGTTGAAGATTTCGAGGTCCGCCGGGATTTCATAGGTGAAGCCGGCGAGGATATCGAAGTGATGCGATACGTTTTTGTCGTAGGGAATGAGACCACTCGATGTGGACGCGGCGCCAAGGCGGGTTATGTCTTCATTCGGGGCCTGCCCGGGATCGAGCACGCCGGGCGGAATCAGCTCAGTTTCGACGCCGCCAGCGAGGTGGATATGGGCACGCTCGAAGCTGGATTGAGCCTGCGCAGTGAGCAAGTGAGCGGATACATATACCAGCCCTTTTGGGAGGACAGTGGCGAGGTATTCGATGGTCTCAGTCTGGTCAGGGAAGCGATGATTGGAGCCCCTGGTTCGGAGGAGCCAAAACTTCTGGCCTGAAACAGAGAATCCCCCGTTTTCAGTTTTGCTTAAGTCATACCCCCGGCTGATGGAATTCATGGTGCGGCGACTGAAGGCGTCCAAGTCGGGTGGTGCGCCCATGCATTCGGTGGTGATGACACCGACGATGAAGGTGGAGCGCGGCTCGGCGGTGCGAGCGCTGAAGATATTCTGCGAACACTCGATGCTGCGGCGATAAGGATCGGTCTGGGATTGGGGATCGAGGCTCAGCTTCTCGGAGGGCAGAATCGGACCGAGTTGGCCGCCGGACCAGTCGGATGGGTAATAGATATCGAAGCCGAATTCGCTGGAGAAGGTGCGCGGCGCTGGGGATTGCGTGTGGCTGGCCTGTTGCGGACTTGCGAGGATTGACACGCTGAAGGCGATTGCAGCAATCAGGAGGAGAAGAGTCGAATTGCGGGCTTTCATGTTGCGGAGAGTTTACCATCCGCCACGGGAGCGGATTGTGACAGGAATCTCTGCAAGAAGGCTCAATCCGGATAGCTACCGCAGCCTGCGGCGGATTAGATCTAGGGCTTGCTGGGTGGTGAATTCGCGGACGCGGGAGCGGTCGCCGCGGATGTTGCGCTCGTGGCACTCGGTTTTTTGGGCGTCGGAAAGGGCGATGTAGACGAGGCCGACAGGTTTCTCGTCTGTTCCGCCGCTGGGGCCGGCGATGCCGGTGACGCCGAGGCCGAGGGTTGCGCCGGTGCGGATGCGGATGCCGCGGGCGAGCGCTTCAGCGACCTGGGCGGAGACTGCGCCGTGCTCGGCGATTAGCTCGGGCGGGACGCCGGCGAAGGCGTACTTGAGCGCGTCGGCATAGACGACCGCGCCGCCGAGGAAGGAGCGCGAGCTGCCTGCTACCTGGGTGATTCGCTCGCCGATCATGCCTCCGGTGCAGCTTTCAGCGACGGCGAGGGTTGCGCCCCGGAGGCCGAGGAAGTAGAGAACAATCTGGGCGAGCGAGTCGGCTGTGTCTGCGCCTGTGGAGTAGAGCCAGTCTTCGAGAGCTTCTTCGAGGCGGGCGGATAGCTCCTGGACGCGGCTGTCCGCAGCTTCCAGAGAGGACTTCGCGCAGAGGAGCGAGAGCTGGATGTCGCCGTAGTGGGCGAGGATGGTGGTTTCGACATCTTTGTAGCTCGTGTAGATAGGGGCGAGCAGTGCGTCAGCCTGGGACTCGGGGATCATGGCGGCGCGTAGGGTGCGGCGGGCGATGTGGCGCGGGGGAAGGATGGTGCGCAGACGGGGAATGCACTCCGACTCGAAGAGCGGACGGCACTCGTTAGGCGGGCCGGGGACAAGGAGAACGAGCTTGCGGTGGCCGGAGTAGACGGTGTCGGCAAACTGGCCGGGGGCTGAGCCGTTGGCGTTGGGAAGGACGGTGACGGTGCAGTTTTCGCCATCGAGGACGTCAGCCTGCTTGAGGTTGTTGGTGGGCATGGTGAAGCGCATGGCGGCGGCGCGGGTGGCGAGGTGGGCGACGAGCTGGGGATCGCGACGGAGCTTGATTTCAAGCGCTTCGGCGAGGGCTTCGCGGGTGAGATCGTCCTCAGTGGGGCCAAGGCCGCCCATGATGACGAGGATGTCGATGCGGCCGAGGGCAGTGCGGATGGCGCGGACGAGATCGCGCTGGCGGTCGCCGACGATGGTCTTGAAGTGGACGGTCACGCCGATGGAGTTGAGCTTTTCAGTAACGAAGAGGGAGTTGGTGTCCTGGCGGACGGGGGTCAACATCTCAGAACCTACGGCGATGATTTCAGCTTTCATAAGGGCAGCTACTAGCTCCTAGCTTCTAGCTACTAGTTTGGTAGGTGAAGGTGCGGAAGTTGTTGGCTTTGGCCGCAGATTCTTACACTCCGGCGTGGAGATGTGAGTTTCCTGAGTTTGAAGTTCGTCAAATGAAATCCGAAGTGCAACCGCAGGTCCTACGACTCCGCAGGGCGCAAAAGAACGTGCCCCACCTCGCTCAGCATGACAGGCTTTTGTGATGCAAACTTTAGACTCAGGAGGCTCGCAGCTACAAGCTGGAAGCTTTCTTAAAACAGCATGAGTCCATGAATCCCCAAGTCAACATCATAAACGGCCTCGTTGGTGGCGAGGATGGTGGAGCCGAGGGGGGAGAAGGCAAGCCCGATGAGATTGGAGCCGGCGACGGCGAGGGTTGCTTCTCTTTCGGGGGTGATGCGGACGAGACCGCGCTGACCGTGGAGGCAGGCGGCGACATAGAGATCTCCGTTGGCGGCGAGGGCGAGACCCTGAGGGCGGCCGAGCCCGCGATACCAGACGCGGGGAGTGCCATGGGTGTCGATGGCCCAGATGGCGTCGTTGGAGGAGAGCGCGGGTGAGCTGACGAAGAGCGTGCCGTCGGTGTGCATGGCGAGGTGATAGGCGGCGACAGAGGGCTCGAGCGTGGCGTACACGAAGATGCGGCGCTGGGTGTCGATTTTGAAGATGGTGCCGCTGCGATCGCCGACGAAGAGATTGCCCTGGGCGTCAAAGGCGCAACCAGTAGCGACGCCCATTCCTTCGGCATAGACGGTGGATTCGCCGGAGGCGTCGATGCGATAGACGGTGCCCTCGGCGCGGGAGGTGACGAAAAGGTCTCCTTCAGGGGAGAAGGCGAGGCCGGTGGCATTGAGGATGCCGCTAACGAAGGGGGTGCCGCGGCCGTCGGGACTGACGCGGACGATGGAGACAGGGGTTTCCTTGCCACGCTGGCCGGAGATGGTTGCGTAGATCATGCCAGAGCGGCTGACGGCGGGGTTGGTGACGGGATGAAGTCCATCAGTCAGCAGATGTGCGAGGCGGAAGGCGAACTGGTTGCTGGCGCCAGCGGGCTTGCGGACTTCGACGATGCCGGCGGAGGCGTTTTCGGGAATGCGCAGGGCGAGGCGCGTGGGCCGGCTCATGAGGACGTGGGCGGACTGGCCGTTGATGAGGACGGCGGGAGGGCCGTAGTCGTCGGGGCCGAGATGGACGCCGAGGAGTTCAACTTCACCGAGGGGCAGGGCCGCGTCAGGGGAGACGGAGTCGATGCGTGGCTCGGGGATGATTTCAGGGGCGGATTGGGAGCGTGCGCGCGGCATAGGGGCGGGACCTAGAACCAAATTCGTAACAGCGATGCTACACCCAAAGCATACAGCCCGGCAGCGACATCATCGAAGACGATGCCCCAGCCTTCGGGCAACTGTTCAAGCTGACGCACAGGAAACGGCTTGGTTATGTCGAAGAGACGAAAGAGGATGAGGCAGATGAGGCCGTGGATCCAATCGGGTGGGCAGAAAAGGAGGGTGATCCAGACGCCGGCGACTTCGTCGATGACGACGAACTGAGGATCTTTGCGGCCGGATTCGCGGGCAACGACGGTGGCTGCGGGGACGCCAAGGCCGATGGCGAAGGTGATCCAGACGAGGAGGCCGATGAGCGTGGTGTGAGGGTCGGGATGGCGGAGGAAGGTTTCAGCGGCCCAGAGGAGGAATGCGGCGACGGAGCCCCATGTTCCGGGGCCGGGCTTTCCGAAACCAGTGCCGAAGAAGGTGGCGACCGTCCAGGCCCAGCTGGTGCGGTTTTTTTGGATTGGAGCAATGGCGGGTGGGTCAGTATTCATCATCGTCGCCTCGACTATGCGAGCCCATGTTTCCGAGGTCTTCGAGGACTTCCGGGTCGAGGACAGGGGAGCTGATCTTGTAGACGCCGGAGGCCCACTTGCCGAGGTCGATCTTGCGGCAGCGGTCAGAGCAGAAGGGGAAGTCCTCGTCGGTGAGGCGGACGAGCATGGCACAGGTGGGGCAGCGAAGGAGCTTGACGGATTTTTTCTTTGGAGGCATGAGCGATTGGATACGGTGTCTGCTTCTATGGTAGCGCGGCGGCGATTGGAGGGCGGCGGACGAGGACCATGATGCCGCTGGCCCAGGCCATGGGAAGGGAGAAGAATCCGGGGTGGGAGGAGAGGGTGTATTGGAGCGGGGGGATTTTTTCGGCGTGGCCTTCGGGCCAGTTGGGTTGGGGGAGCAGGTCGTCGACGACGTAGAATCCACCGGGAGCGACGAGGGCGAGGGCCTTGTCACGGGCGATGAACTTGCCGGGCATTGCGTCGGCAAAGATGAGATCGAATTTCTCCGGCTGGTCGATGGCAGGTGAGGGGAAAGGTCTAACGGCGGCGGCGCGGATGCGGAGCCAGGTTTCGGCGTCTTCGGTGAGGAGGGTGAGGCGGGGGTCGGCGCCGAGGATTTCGCGGGCGACGGATTGGACATTGGGATCGGTGTCAATGCTGATGAGGGTGGAGTGCTCGTCCATGCCGGAGAGGAGCCAGGCAGTGGCGACACCGGTGCCGGTGCCGAGCTCGAGGAATCGGCCGCCAGGTTTGGACGCGGCGAGGACCTGAAGCAGGTTGCCTGTGCCGCGTTCTGAGGCCATGTTAAAGTCGAGGGCGACGGAGCAGGCCTGAACGACGGCGAGGTGCGGCGGGGGCGTGAAAAAGGGAGACTCGTGCATGCAGAACCAGATTACAGCGGACGGGTGGCTTATTCGAGCGGGCCGGAGAGGATGCGGGCGACGACGTCGTAGTCGTGGGCCTCGGTGATTTCGGCTTGGTAGAAGCGGCCTTGAGTTAGCTCGGGGAGCGGGCCGAAGTCGTTGATGAAGACTTTGCCGTCGATCTCGGGGGCATGGAACTGGGTACGGCCTTCCCAGAGGAGATCGGTTTCGGCGCTGGGGCCTTCGGCGAGGACGGTTACGGTGCGGCCGACCCATTGTTGCTTGGCGCGCTTGCTGATGGACTGCTGGAGCTTCATGAGGCGGCGGCGGCGGGCTTCGATGGTGCGCCTAGGGAGCTGGGCCGCAAGCGAGAAGGCGGCGGAGCCTTCTTCATGGGAGTAGTTGAAGACGCCTAGCCAGTCGAACTTTGCTTCCTTGATGAAGGCTTCGAGGACTTCGATGTCGCTCACGGTCTCACCGGGGAAGCCGACGATGAAGCTGGTGCGAAGGGCGATGCCGGGGACAGCATTGCGAACTTTCTCCAGAGTCTTGAGGAAGATATCTGCGCCTGCGCCGCGCTTCATGGTCTTCAAGACGGATGAAGATGCGTGCTGGAGAGGAACGTCGAGATATTTGCAGATGTTGTCGTGCTGGGCGATGGTGTCGAGGAGTTTATTGGTGATGCGGTTGGGGTAGGCGTAGAGGAAGCGGAGCCAACGCAGGTTGGGGATGCGTGCGAGCTCGTCGAGGAGGGTGGCGAGGCCGTCTTTGAGGCCGAGATCTTCGCCATAGCAAGTTGTGTCCTGGCCGATGAGGGTGAGTTCCTGAACGCCGCTCTCGACGAGCTTGCGGGCTTCGGCGACGACGGATTCGAACCGGCGGGAGCGGAACTTGCCGCGGAGATTGGGGATGACGCAGAAGGTGCAGGGGTGGTCGCAGCCCTCAGCGATCTTGATGTAGGCGGAGGTGCGGCCGGTGGTGATGTAGCGGGGGGTGGACTCGTCGTAGAGGTAGGTGGGCAGCATGTGGGCTGCGCCCTGCCATTCGTCGCGGCTGAAGCGGCCTTGCTGCTCGCGGAGGTCGCCTTCGGGGCGGTAGGCGATAGAAGGGGCTGCCACAGGGGCTAAAGCCCCGCTTAATCTGGCGGCGTTTTCGGCACGACTAAAGTCGTGCCCTGTTACAGAACCTTCCCGATCCCCAGCATGGTCAAGAGCATTGGTGGGTGAGGCATGCTTGTGCGTACCGGACTGGGATTCTTTGCCGGGGAGGGTCACGGCGGCGTGGGAGCCGGTGAGGATGTTAAAGGGCGAGGTCTGCGCGGCGGGCTGGGCGATGCCTGCGGCTGCAAGGATGGATTCAAGCTCGCCGGTGCCGACGACGGCGTCGACTTCGGGAATGGACTTCATGATCTCGTCGCGATAGCGCTCGACGAGGCAGCCGGCGACGATGAGTTTGCGGGCGGAGCCGGAGGTTTTGTGGCGGGCCATTTCCAGGATGGTGTCGACGGACTCCTGCTTGGCGGTGTCGATGAAGGAGCAGGTGTTGACGACGAGGATTTCGGCGTCTTCGGGGCGGGCGGTGAGGCGGGCTCCGGCGCGGTCGAGCAGGCCCATCATGACCTCGGAGTCGACGAGGTTTTTGGGGCAGCCTAAGGAAATAAAGCCCACGGAAGGGGCCGTGGGAGTGGGGGATTTGGTCACAGTTCTATTGTACCGGGGAACGAAAAAGGGCGTTGGAATGGGTTTACCGGTCTTCGTGGTATCCCACCCTTGCGACAGGA
>Ga0302270_10000400_pt1 | contig 46232 bp, 43 predicted proteins | sample III_Bog_E2_3_FD_198773 | JGI IMG/M metagenome (GOLD analysis project Ga0302270, IMG submission 198773) | Peat permafrost microbial communities from Stordalen Mire near Abisko, Sweden - III_Bog_E2_3 | ecosystem: Environmental > Terrestrial > Soil > Wetlands > Peat | place: Sweden: Abisko... | reverse complement strand
AGCGGCGCAACGTCTGCACCGAGACTCCAAGGGCGTCCGCCGCCTCACCTATCGTCACTAATCTGCTCATTTCGGTAATGTATGAGCATGTTTGCGCAATGTCAATGCACTCTGTTAAAAACCCCTCAGACGCCGGATGGGCACAATCCGATACCAGGAATTTATAATTGCAATGATCACAAACGCCACAACCGTACACCCCAACCAAGCCTCATGAGCATCACGGCACAACCAAGATGTCGGCAGGCAATTGGGCCTTGAGTTGCTGCCCGGTTGCGGCTCCCAAAGCCGCCGCATTAATGGCGTCGCCAACACAGGACAAAGAAAAACTTTCGCTGCCATCTGGACGTAACACCACTGCATCCAAACGCACAGACCCACGCTCGCCCAACCGCGCATGGGCCGCAATGGGGGTTCGGCATGACCCGTCCAACACTGCCAGTAACGCCCGTTCAGCTGTCACCCGGATGCAGGTTTCCGGGCAATGCAAGGGGGCCAGCAACGCCCGCGTGACCTGATCGGCCTGACGCGTTTCGATCCCAATGGCCCCCTGTGCCACGGCTGGCACCATCACGTCGAAATCCAGGACTCCGGTGATTCGGTCAGCAAGACCAAGGCGCACCAGGCCGGCCATGGCCAGGAGCGTCGCGGCCACGTCCCCCGACGCCAATTTCGCGAGCCGAGTGCCAACATTGCCCCGCAATGGCACCACCCGTAAATCCGGGCGACGTGCCAGCACCTGGGCCTGACGCCGTAAGCTGGCGGTGCCAACCACAGCACCCGCAGGCAAGTCATCCAACGAAGCCCCGGAACCCGAGAACCAAGCATCCCGAGCATCAACCCGTGGTAACATGCAAGAGATTTCCAACCCATCGGGCAGCGCGGTTGGCACGTCCTTCATGGAATGAACTGCCAGATCAATGGTTCCGACGGCTAAGGCGTCTTCGATTTCCTTGGTAAACAACCCTTTGCCGCCAACATCGGCTAAAGTTCGATCCAAAACGAGATCGCCCGTGGTCTTGATCACCACAATCTCGATGGCGCCCACCTCCCCCAACGCAGGATGAGCTGCGACCAATCGCGCCTGAGTCTCGCGAGCCTGAGCCAACGCCAACGGGCTGCCCCGTGTTCCAATACGCAAGGGACCAGTTGGCTTAAAGCCTGTTGACGCGGAAAACGGCATGGGGTGACGGTCCTTGAAACGGAAGCACGTAGGAACATAAAGAGCGAACGGGCGGAGTCACCCCTACTCCACCACGCCCGCCCACGGCAAGCGTCCCTGCTGTTCTTAGGCCGCGATGGGTTGGAGCGCAGATGTCTGACGGTCAAACTGAAGCAGAGCTTCGGTCAGTGCCGCAAAGGCCTCGTCGGCATGAACCGCAGCGGTTCGCCAGTTATCGCCATTGGCCCGACGCAGCGCCTCGAGACGCGCAATCCCCCGATTCAAACGCCCGCGCAACTCATCGAGTCGCCGCTCCCGTTCAACGCGAATCTCCGGCCCCAGAGTGTGGCTGGTGTCCCGCATGAACTCCAACCGCTCCGCAGCCTGCTTCAACTCACGCTCAAACCATCTTTGGCAAGATTGCTTGTCCCCGCACCGCATGCTGACTCCCCCTGATCGATGGATTGGACATGGATTGGACGTTGCCCATATCGAGAGGACACCACCTTTGGTGACGACTCGGCCCCGAAGAACCGAGCTTCTGTGCTTCGCAACACGACGTTCCTGCTTCCAACCACGATTGCCGAGACCGATAGCAAGTGCTCATAAATCCACCACCCGCAACCTCCCTCACCCTTCCGGGCAAGGCATCTGCACCGGCCACCGCGCTCCAAGCCAATCTACGCAAATTATAGGCCACTCTAACCACGGAGTCCCCCACCCCCGCACGTCCGCCAGCCGCCTCAGGTTAGCCTTGGCAGGCTAACCTGGAAAACGACCGACAACGCCGAATGACCTGAAAAAGGCTGCCTCGCTCTTCGCAGTTGCAGCATTTCCTCTCGTTCTGGCCGGTATCGCATCGCTCACCGGCTCTTTTATGCTTATGCCCTGAACCATACTCCGCGACTGAGCCACTTGATAACACCCATTAGTCGTATATCCTTCCGTATAGGTTCCAATCCGCCATTTCCTTTCCGCTTGTCAGGAAATCCCTCCAATGATCAATCCTTCGGCACATGCTGCCTCACCGAGCACATGCGATGAGTTCTGGTGGCGGGGAGCCGTGCTCTATCAGATCTACCCACGCAGCTTCCAGGACGCCAACGGCGACGGCATTGGTGATCTGCCGGGGGTGTTGTCACGAATCGATTACCTGGCGGCACTGGGCATTGACGGCTTTTGGCTGGGGCCGGTGTTCACGTCTCCCATGGCCGATTTTGGCTATGACGTGGCGGATTACCGCAGCATCGACCCGCTCTTCGGCACGCTGGATGACTTCGAGCGGCTACTGACGCGCGCGCACCAACTCGGACTGAAAGTTATTATTGACCTCGTGCTGAACCACACCTCCGACCGCCACCCCTGGTTCATCGAAAGTCGGAGCGATCGCACCAACGCCAAGGCCGATTGGTATGTTTGGGCCGACGCCAAATGGGACGGCACCGCGCCGAACAACTGGCTATCGGTCTTCGGCGGTCCTGCTTGGCAATGGGAGCCTCGGCGTGAACAATATTACCTGCACAATTTTTTGGCCGCCCAACCCGATCTGAACCTGCATCACCCCGCTGTTCAGCACGCAATCTTGGATGAAATTGAAGTCTGGCTCAAACGGGGCGTCGATGGTTGCCGTCTCGATGTGGCCAATTATTATATGCAGGATCCCCAGTTGCGTGACAATCCGCCACGCCCCAAGGGTGAGCAGACCGCTGATGGCGTTCCAGAAATCAGCCCCTATGGCCGTCAATGGCATATTTACGATAAATCACGGCCTGAAAACCTTCATTTTATAAAGACAATCCGCCATTTATTCGATCGCTATCCAGGAACCATGACGGTTGCCGAGATTCATGACGACCACAGTACCCTGCGTGCCGCTGAATATACCGCCGGGTCCGATCGACTCCACACGGCCTACAGCTTTGGCCTGCTCGGCCCCCACTTTGGGACTGAGCTTATTCGGAACCATTTGAACGACTTCGCCGCGCAACCGGGCAACGGCTGGCCGGCCTGGGCCTTTAGTAATCACGACGTGCCGCGCGCCGTCAGCCGTTGGGGACAGTCGTCGGAGACGTCGTCGGAGAACAAGACCGACTCCTCCCCGGCCTTTGCCAAGCTCTTGATTGCCCTGCTGTGCTCTTTGAGGGGAACCATCTTTCTTTATCAAGGCGAAGAACTGGGGCTCCCGGAAGCCGACATCCCCATCGATCGACTCCAAGACCCCTTTGGACGAGCGCTCTGGCCGGTATTCAAAGGACGTGATGGATGCCGAACCCCTATGCCCTGGGATAGCCGCCTCCCTCATGCCGGCTTTTCCGTCGAATCCCCCTGGCTGCCCATCCCGGAGAACCACAAACGACTGTCGGTCGCCGACCAGCAGGCCGACCCCAACAGCGTACTGACCTTCACCCGTCGTTTCCTGCACTGGCGCAAAACGGAACCGGCCCTGCGCTTTGGCAAACTCGCCTTCATCGACGCCCCTGCGCCGATTCTAGCCTTCACGCGCAGCCTTGGCGACACACAACGCCTGTGCGTTTTCAACCTCGGTCCAACCCCGGCTACAATGCCAGCGCCGCCCGGCTTCACGCCCCTGGACGGCCCTGGCCTTTCCGGTTGCGGCCAGCACGACAGGCTGCTCCTGAAGGGCTACGAATCGATCATCGGCACCCTGCCCTTTGACCCAAAGAGCCCCCTTGACCTTGAAGGCACCGCCCCGATCCGTCAAGGTATGGGCGCAACCTCCCGAGCAATAGAGCAAGCCAGCCTAATCAACTCTGCGTAGTGGTGTTCGGCTGCGACCGCGTCTTCGGTCAAGTCGTCAACCAAAGCCCGGAATGGCAATGACGCCGTCCCCACGGGCTCCAGCAAACACCCCAGCGCCTCAAGATGATCAGGGAGCGCGTCCTCGCCGACCGTAATGATATCCCGAACCAAAACGGCCAACCACCAATTGTGTTGTTCCGTGGAGGTTAAGGAAAAAAGCACCGCCGCAGCCAGCCGATGGGCCAAGGCCACGGATTCATGCCCGGCTTGGCGTCGCAATCCATCGGCCAGTTCGAGATGGCTCAACGCGATTTCTTCGGCTCGGAAAATCGACGACGGCGCCGAAGATAAGGATTGAGGCGCATCCTCGCGCAGCCAATTCCTATCTTCATTAGCAATCAAATCCAGCATATCTATCCTCCCAATCGAGGCAGTCCCGGAACATCGCATGGCAGCATCCGACCACCACACCCAGTCCTTCACCGATGCCTTGCTAATTCTTCAGCACGACATCGCCAGGGTTATGCCTCCAAGTGCCTTCTGACGGTACCAACGGTGACAACAACAGCCTGATTAGGCTGTGATTCGCCCCATTTTAATCCAACGCTACCCGAATGGTACTTTATTTCAGACCATCGGTCCAGGACAGTAATGCCGGGGATAGCATGATTCGAGGCGATTATATCTTCACAACTTAACCATATCGTAATGTTATTATGATCCTCACCCCATCGATGTTTCGACTCCTTATGTTTTGCGCATGACAACGATGCTCATTGTCGCAACGACGGCCGTATATCCCCATGGCCCGCACATCATTGCGATGATCTGCCGGTATAATCAGAGTCTCGGACCCGCTGATATAAAAAACCTTGCCCCTCACCGGCATGCTTGTAAACAAAAAGCGCCTGTGTATAGTGCGGCTTCCGTAACTCCTTGCCGGCGTTCTTTGACGTCGGCTAGGCGCGGGCGGCTGGCCGGTTGTCGGTGCAGCGCCGGGCCGTGTAAGAGCCATGGGGAGTCTTAATGCCGTTTTATGAGAGCGTGTTTATCGCACGCCAAGACATCTCGGCCGCCCAAGCCGAAGCTTTGGCCGAGACCTTTGCCGGAATCGTCAAGGCCAATGGCGGTCAGGTGGCGAAAGTAGAGCATTGGGGTCTGAAGACCCTGGCCTACAAGATCAAGAAGAACCGCAAGGGCCATTATGTGATGTTCCAACTGGACTCGCCGCATGCGGCGGTGGCCGAGATGGAACGGAACATGGGCCTGAACGAAGATGTGCTGCGGATCATGACCACGCGCATTGAAGTTCTGGAGCCCGGCCAGTCTGCAATGATGCAGGCGCGCGGCGAGCGGAGCGAGCGCGGAGAACGCGGCGAGCGTGGGGAGCGAGGCGAACGCGGTGAGCGGGGCCGGCGCGGTGATGGCGAACGGGGTGATCGCGGTGATCGCCCCCGTGGTCCCCGTCGTGTTGAATCCGTCGAAGGAGAAGCCTCATGAGCACGCAAGCTTCCAGCCCGCGCATGGGCGGCGCCCGTCGTCCGTTTTTCCGTCGGCGCAAGACCTGCCCGTTTTCCGGTGCCAATGCTCCGGCCATCGACTATAAGGACGTGAAGTTGCTGTCGCGCTTCATTTCCGAGCGCGGCAAGATCGTGCCCAGCCGAATCACGGCGGTTTCGGCTAAGAAGCAGCGCGAGCTGGCGCGGGCGATCAAGCGCGCGCGGTTCCTGGCCCTGCTGCCTTACATGGTCAAGTAGGAACACGGCTGATTGAGCCGGCGGCGGTCCGGCGCCCAATGATGCTCCATCTCTCCCCAGCTCTGCGCGCGGCCCTTTGCGGTGGTCTGGTGATTGCGGCCATGTATTTGGCCGTTTTCGCCGGTTCATCCGAAGGGATGGTGTTGGTCTATCTGGTGCCGTCGCCGTTGTTCGCCGTCGGGCTGGCCTACGGGCTGACAGCGGCGCTGGTGGCTACGGCTTTGGCTGTGGTTGTGATGATGATCGTTACGGGCGGGCTGGCGCTGCCGTTGACCTTTCTGGTCACGACGGCGCTGCCGGTTCTGCCACTGGTTCGCCAAGCTTTGCTGTCGCGCCATCATCCTGACGGCGCCATCGAGTGGTACCCTCCGGGGTTGCTGCTGATGGTTCTGACCGGCGTCGGTGGAACGCTGATTCTGCTGGCCTATATCGCGGGCTTGATTTTTGGCGATGCTGGCGGCCTCAAGACGTTCATTCACGATGCATTGTCCGAAATTCTAGGGCAACTTTTACGGGATATTGGTGGCGGTGCCGGAACAAGTGTTGACGACTCCCTCATGGGGCTGTTCGTCCAGATTTTTCCCGGTGCTGCGGTCACGTCGCTGTTAGCTCTCGTGATGGTCAACGGCTTGTTGGTGCAGGCGGTGCTGGTTCGGCTGCATTGGTTACAGCGGCCACCGTTGCGCATGTCGGATGTGGAGTTACCCCACTGGTCGCCGCCGCTTTTGGCGCTGACCCTGGCTGGCGCATCGATCTCGAGTGGTGATGCGGGCTTTGTCTTGGTCAACTTGGCCATTGTCTTGGCGTTGCCATTCTTGTTTGCCGGACTAGCCGTGGTTCATGCTTTCGCCGCCTCGCGGCCATCGAAGGTGATGGTCCTGGTGGTGTTCTATGTTTTGGTGGCCTTTTTCGCCTGGCTGGTGCTCGCGGTCATCGGGCTGGGCATCATCGAGCAATGGGCCGGACTGCGCCGGCGGTTTGGCGCCGGCCTTTCGGATCGGGGAGACGTGTGATGGATATCATTCTGTTGGAGCGGGTTGAGAAGCTTGGCCAAATGGGTCAAGTGGTGAAGGTTCGCCCAGGGTTTGCTCGCAACTATCTGCTGCCGCAAAAGAAGGCGCTGCGGGCAACCAAAGAAAATATGGCTTATTTCGAAAGCCAAAAGGCTGCACTCCAGGCGTTGAATCTAGAGAAGCGTAAAGACGCCGAGTACGTCGCCGGCAAGATGGGCAAACTGATGGTGACGGTGATCCGCCAAGCAGGCGAAACCGGCATCCTTTACGGTTCGGTCAGTGCTCGGGACATTGCGGATGCTGTGACCGCCGACGGCTACCAAATCGAACGTCATCAAGTGGCCATCGACCAGCCGATCAAGACTCTCGGTTTGTTTCAGGTGCGGGTTGTCTTGCACCCAGAGGTCAGCGTGACAGTTAGCGTCAACGTTGCGCGCTCTCGGGAAGAAGCGGTGTTGCAGGCGCAGCGGGGCGGTAAAGTCACAGCCGCTGATCTGGCCGCTGAAGAACAGGCCGCCGAAGAAGCCGCCGAAGCCGCCGAGAAGGCTGCTGCGGAAGCCGAGGACGCCGAACAGGATTGATCCGGCTCCCAAGGCCACGGGGTCCATCCACGGCGCAAACGACCAACCGGGGGAGTTCGCTCCCCCGGTTTTGTTGTTTGCCCTTGAATTTTAGTTTTTGTACCGTCGGGCCTTGATGGTGACTCATCAAGGCTGCCCTCAGACGCCGGGCGGGCGCATCCGCCCCCTTGGCTTCGCGTCCATGAGGACGCGGGGCCGCCGTCGCGGCCCGATACCGGCGATGTGTCAGTATCAGGGCTCGCCGGTATCATACATCGAGCCTTGATGTTGACTCATCAAGGCTGCCCTCAGACGCCGGGCGGGCGCATCCGCGCCCCCCTAGAGTCACACGGCGGCCCGAGGACCGGCAATGTGTTATTGTTATGGGCCGCCTACACCATGATCGATGGGGCCGATGATCTTGCGTCATCAGCGGGCTTTCCGTTAGCGTGCTGTTCGTGAGTCGCACGCCTCCTCCTGTCCCAGGAATGCAGGCGGCCTGTAGCGGAAGGTCTTCGCCGATGCGCGCGATCATGGTCATCGTGGCTATTCTTCTTCTGCCGGCCTCGGGCTATGCCCAATCGCGTCCGGCCCCTGACACCCCAGGAGAACCCCGCATTGCCGACCCCCCAGCCCAGCCCCAACCGGCCCTCCAAATGGTCGATGCCCTGCGAGTCCTCGCCGTAACCTCGGGCGTTATTGGGGGATTTGTGGCGGCAGATATCATCAGCGGCGGCTTGCTGACCGGACCTTTGCTCCGTGGATTGAGTGCGGTCACCAGAGTGGCGCGCACAGCGCCGAGCCTCTTGGAATTACGCCCGGTCATGGCCACCAACGTTGAACGCCCGGCCCTGACGGAACCCGCCAACCTTCGTCACGTGCTTGGCCGATCCTTATCCCCATCCTCCGTTCCGGCATCTGTCGGACGCTTGTAGATCGGCGCGCGACTGATTGACGGTATCGATTCCCGGTCTCTTCTTCCTGTGGGGATAGTGTATAAGGTGCCATTCCGGCGTCAGGTGGCCTCTTTGGCCCTTTTTGGACCAGGCTGCTGTTCTTTGCCGTGTCGAGAGGAGTTCCCAGCGATGCGAGTCCGTTATGTTAGCCTGATTGCCGCCGTCATTGCCCTATCCCCCATGACCGGCTTTGCCCAGACCGAGCCCGTAGCCCCCGCCGACTCCGCAACGGCGTCTGCCCCGGACGTTGAAAATGTGTCGCCTTTGGCGGTGACGCTCGGCGTCATCGGCGTCGCCGTCGTGGCCGATGTGGTCAGTGGCGGCGCCCTCTCTGGCCCCTTGCTCCGGGCCGTGGGGCTTGAAAGCAGTGCCATCGCCAGCACAGCAGCACCAGCCGCAACGATCGCGACGCCCACGGCTACAGCCACGGTCGCGGCCCCGACGATTGCCCCCATTGCGGCACCGACAGCAGTGACGGCGCCAGCGGTTGCAGCGCCGGCCATCACGTCCCCGACCCTCGCCGCAGCGGCTCCGCTCACCCGGCCCTGGTGGCGTTTTTGGTAGAACCGGAGCCGTCTGATACCGGCGAACTATAACAATGACACACTGCCGGTATCGGGCCGCGACGACGGCCCCGCGCGCCCATGCGCGCGAAGCCAAGGGCGCGGATGCGCCCGCCCGGCGTCTGAGGGCAGCCTTGATGAGTCAACATCAAGGCTCGAGGGTATGAGCTGATGGTCTCTGCGAATCGCATGGCTGAATTAAGGCCCGCCCGTTTACGGCAACGGGTCTGCGACTCTATCGGTTATAGCCTTTTTGTTGCAGAGACCATCATAATACTCGCCTAAGATGCCTAAAGAGCCGAGTCCGGCCCCCTTTGTCCTGCTTGTTTTCGTTACAGCTCGCTTGGGGCCCTTGATAACGGCGGCGGTTCTTAGGCTTCGGATGGACTACAGCTTGCGTCCTAGAAATCGCTCGGTTACTTTCGCGCCGTGGCCTCGTAGAAAAGTTGCTGGCCCCCCGATTTGGCCTAGCGGCCCGCCGATTACCGTGTGTCCGCTGACTCGTGAAGGAGCATGTCGATGTGGAAATTTTTGGCCGCCGTGATGGTTGCCCTTTTGCCTCTTTCTGCCTTTGCCCAGAATCAGCCTGCTCAACCGGCGGCTGAAGCGGACGCCAGCAGCGGCCTGGGTTCGACGCTTGCGGTTACGGCTGGTGTGGTCGGCGGTGTTGTTGTTGCCGACCTGTTGACGGGTGGCGGCCTGACCTATTCGGTGCTGTCTGCGGTTGGTCTGCGGGCGGCTCCGGCGGTGGCGGCGGCTTCTGCTGTCCCGGTGATGACTCCGGCCCTCATTGAAGCCCGTCAGGCTGGCGCCGTGCTGGGTGAGATGATCACCCCGGCCACTGAAGCTCGGGACTTGGCGGCTCGCCGCGACCTGGGCTTTGCGGCCATTCTGGCCGTTGGCGGTTTGGCTGGTGGTTGGCTGGTTAGCCACCTCACGCAATAATCGCGTGTTCTTGCGCCGGCCCACGTCCCGAGGACGTGGGCCCGGTGTAAAGGGGCGAGAGCCTCTTTCTAAAACGCCGGCCCTTATTGGGACGGCGTTTTTTATGTGATCAAGCTTCGAAACCAACGCCCTCCCCTAACAGCGTAAAAGCTTCACCATCCTGGCGGTGGATCCCATATGATCGGCCTCCCAGACCCCATCGCTGTTATCAGATTCCCATGGATGCGACGTCCTCTCCTCACCCGAACGCGAATCGCGGCCTAGCCACCGCCGCTCCTGAGTTCCGCCTCCGCCCTCAGAATCAAGAGGCCGAGCAAGCGCTATTGGGCGCTCTTTTGCTCAATAACCGGGCCTATGAAAAAGTCAGCGAGTTTCTTAAAAAAGAGCATTTTATCAACCAAGCCCATGGACGCATTTTTGAAGCCATCACCAATTTCATCGAACGGGGCCAAGAAGCCGATCCCATCACGCTGAAAGCTTATTTCGACAATGACGCCGATTTAGCAGCCATCGGCGGCGGCGCTTACCTAGCCGAGCTTTCCGCCAGTGTTGTTACGATCATCAACGCTGAAGATTATGGTCGAGCCATTCATGAACATTACCTGCGCCGTCAGATCATCGATATCGGCGAGGATATGGTCAACGGGGCCTATCGTCATGATCTGGATGTAACGCCGCAGGATCAGATCGAAATCGCCGAGCGTCAACTGTTTGACTTAGCCAACCAAGGTGATGTTCGGGGCGGCTTTGTCCCCTTTGTCCGCAGCATGGAAGCGGCAATAGCCACAGCGGAGGCTGCCTACCAACGGCAAAGCCGCGTGACCGGCGTCACCTCTGGTTTGCACGACTTAGATCGTAAGCTAGGTGGCCTTCACAAATCCGATCTGATCATCCTCGCAGGCCGCCCCTCGATGGGAAAAACCGCGCTTGCGACCAACATTGCGGTCAGTGCCGCAAAAGAGTTCATGCACAGCCAAGGAAAAGATGGAGCCGTGGTTGGCGTCTTTTCCTTGGAAATGTCTGCTGAACAATTGGCTGCTCGGGTCTTGGCCGATGAAACAAAGATACCCAGCGACAAAATTAGACGCGGTGAAGTGCGCGATACCGACTTTCAAACCTTCGTTAAAGCCTCCCATGCCCTTGGTCGACTGCCACTTTATATCGATGACACGCCGGCCATTACGGTTGGAATGCTGAGAACACGGGCACGGCGGCTCAAGCGAACCAATAATCTTGGCATGATCGTGATCGACTATTTGCAATTGATGCGGGGCAGCGGCAGCGGCAGACAGGAAAACCGCGTTCAGGAAATCTCAGAAATTACGCGGGGCCTCAAGGCAGTGGCCAAGGAACTGGAAGTGCCGGTTTTGGCCCTGTCCCAGCTCAGTCGTGCCGTGGAAGCGCGCGAGGATAAGCGGCCCCAATTGTCCGACCTTCGGGAATCCGGCTCCATCGAGCAAGATGCCGACGTGGTGATGTTCGTTTATCGCGAGCAATATTATCTAGAGCGAGCCGAGCCGGTCCGGCGCCCTGACGAAACCGAGGAAAAGGCTAACGAGCGCCATGACCGCTGGAAGCAGCGGTGCGAGGAGGTGCATAACGTCGGCGAATGTATCATCGCCAAACAGCGGCACGGCCCGATCGGCACCGTCCATTTGCACTTTGACGGCCAATTTACAAAGTTCTCGAACCTTGAATCCAAGCACCCCGCCCTTGAGGAATGATCCTCTCGCCCGATCCAGCGCGGCCGTCCTGACCATCGATCTGGAAGCAGTGGTGGCCAATTGGCGCTGTCTTCGGGACCGCGTCGCCCCCAGCGAATGCGCGGCAGTGGTCAAGGCCGATGCTTACGGTTTGGGCGCGCTCCAGGTTGCCCCGGCTCTGGCTGCCGCCGGATGTTCGACCTTTTTCGTCGCCCTACTTGACGAGGGGGTGGCCTTACGGACCTGCCTTCCCCCGCAGGCCAATATCATCGCCCTGCTAGGCGCCTTGCCAGGGTGCGAACTCGACCATGATCATCACCGGATCGTGCCGGTTCTCAACAGCCTGGACGATATCGACCGCTGGCGAGCCTTTGCCCGCACCACGGGGCGGGCCCAACCCGCCTGGATTCACCTGGACACCGGCATGAACCGACTCGGTCTAGGGAGCGACGAAATTCAAACCCTAGCCGAAACCCCTGAACGACTCACCGGGTTGGCGCTGCAAGGATGGATCAGTCACTTAGCCTGTGCCGACCATCCTGATCACCCCCTGTCAGCCGCGCAATTGGGGCGTTTTCACCAATCGCTGGCGCGCCTGCCTGCGGGACGACGAAGCCTTGCCGGGTCATCCGGACTCTGGCGATACCGGGCTTTTCACCTGGATTTGGTCCGACCGGGAGCCGCACTGTACGGGATCAACCCGACTCCGGAAGTCGCCAACCCGATGCATCCAGTGATTACCCTAAAGAGCCGCATCCTCCAGGTTCGTACCGTTGACACCGGCGCTACGGTTGGCTACGGTGCGGCCAGCGTGATCGCTCGTCCTAGTAGAATTGCGACCATCGCCGTTGGTTATGCCGACGGTGCGTTGCGCTCCTCGGCCTGTCGCGGACACGTATTCATAGATCGCCGACCGGCGCCGGTGGTGGGGCGGGTGTCCATGGATCTGATGACCATCGACGTAACCGACTTGCCGCCAGAAACGGTTCAGCCCGGCGGTTGGGCGGAACTCATCGGGCTCGACCGCAGCGTCGATGCTGCGGCTGCGGACGCTGGCACCATCGGTTACGAAATCCTGACCGGCCTGTCCCGACGTCATCATCGGGTGTGGCTGGCGCCCGCCACGGGGGACCAATGGACTTCCTAGCGGCAATTGGCCGCGCTTTTCTGATCTTCCTCGAGTCGACCGGCCGGATTGTGCTGTTCACCTTGCGAGCGATCTCCCATTGCGCGCGCCCCCCCCTCTATCTGGGCCTCATAGGCCGGCAGATGGTCGATATCGGCTATTATTCGCTGCCGGTTGTCGGCCTGACCGCCCTTTTCACCGGCATGGTCCTGGCCTTACAGAGCTACACTGGCTTTGCCCGGTTCCAGGCGGAAGGTTCCGTGGCCACGGTGGTGGTGCTGTCAATCTCCCGCGAGCTAGGGCCGGTGTTGGCCGGGCTGATGGTCGCGGGGCGCATTGGTGCCTCCATGGCCGCCGAAATCGGCACCATGCGGGTAACGGAGCAAATCGACGCGCTTTCCACCCTGTCCACCAATCCCATCAAATATTTGGTGGTTCCGCGCCTGATTGCCGGTTTGACCATGCTACCGCTGCTGGTGCTGGTGGCCGATATTATCGGCGTGTTCGGCGGCTTTTTGGTCGCAGTCTACCGGCTCAACTTCAATCCGGCTCTTTATTTGGCGAACACCTGGGAATTCCTTCAAGTCGTCGACGTGGTATCGGGCCTGGTCAAGGCGGCGGTCTTTGGCTTTTTCGTCGCCCTGATGGGGTGTTACCACGGCTACCACTCACGTGGCGGGGCCGAGGGCGTGGGCACGGCGACCACCAACGCGGTGGTTTCAGCTTCGATCTTGATCTTATTGAGCAATTATCTGATCACCGGCCTGTTCTTCTCCAAATGACCGATGATGTCTCGCCGATGCCGCTTTGCTGGGATGGGACTGATTTTTCGCAAGAAAGGCCTGCGGTATGATCCAAGGGGACACGGAACGCACGCATCTGCTCCGCCCTGGCGAAAAACTCCAGGAATACCGAATTGAGCGACTTCTAGGTCAAGGTGGGTTCGGCGTGACCTATCTGGCTCAAAATATGGAATTGGGACACTGGGTCGCTCTTAAAGAATACTTTCCCAGCTTGTTCGCCGTGCGCTCATCAAACCGAGAGGTCACGCCGAGGGATTCCTTTTGCGAAGATGAATTCACCGAGGGAAAAGAACGGTTTCTGAATGAAGCCCGGATTCTTAGTCAGTTTAACCATCCCTCGATTGTCCATGTCGAACGGTTCTTTGAGCGCTTCGGCACCGCCTATCTGGCCATGACCTATGTTGATGGCGAGAGTTTGGCCCGACGCTTGAAACGATGCCCGGCACCGTGGACATTCGCGGAGTTTACGTCCACTCTCTTGCCATTGCTGGATGGGCTGGAAGCGATCCATGCCGCCGATTTTTCGCACCGGGATATCACGCCCAACACCATCCAAATCGGAACCGATGGCGTGCCGGTGCTGGTCGATTTCGGAGCCGCTCGCCAAACCCTGGGGGGACGTTCGGGAGTCTTGATCAATTTGGTGACGCCCGGTTACGCCCCGTTGGAACAATACTGGAGACAGGGCGAACAAGGGCCCTGGTCGGACATTTATTCGCTGGCGGCGGTTTTCTATCGCTGCATTGCTGGTGCTGCTCCAGTGGATGCCCCTGCCCGTCATAAGAAAGACCCGCTGGTTCCGGCGGTGGAAATCGGGCGCGGCCTGTTCCCTCATGCCGTTCTAGAGGCCATTGATTGGGGGTTGACCGTGGATGAAGATAACCGTCCACGCAGCATCGCTGAATGGCGGCCCTTGCTGTCTGGCCAAAGCCCACGCTCGGAGATCATTCCTCTCCTCGATGCTCCGCCCTCCAAGGCCCCACCAGACACGCTCCCGGCGGAACCGAAGCAGGAAACTGGCCCGGACGCGCCCAACCATCCCGCCAAAATTGCCCTTCGTGGTGTAACCAAGCGCTTTGGCCCGAAGGTGGTTCTCAATGGAATTGATTTGTCGGTTGGCCGCTCGGAATCCTTGGTGGTCATCGGCGGCTCGGGCACCGGCAAGTCGGTGATGTTGAAATGTATCCTCGGCCTTCTGACCCCCGAATCCGGCTCAATCCAAGTGGACGGCGTGGAGACGGTGCATTACAACCGAGGCGATCGAGAGCAACTGCTTCGTAAGTTCGGCATGCTGTTTCAGGGGGCGGCGCTGTTTGACAGCCTGCGGGTCTGGGAAAATGTCGCCTTCGGGCTGATCCAGGGACAAGCCATGCCTCGCAAACAGGCCAAGGAGGTCGCCTTGGCCAAGCTAGCGGCGGTAGGGCTTGGCGCCGATGTCGCCGAATTGGCACCGGCTGAACTGTCGGGAGGCATGCAAAAACGGGTGGCCTTGGCCCGCGCCATCGCCACCGAGCCCGAGATCATCTTTTTTGACGAGCCCACGACGGGCCTTGACCCGATCATGGCCGACGTGATTAACGAACTGATCGTCAAATGCGTCAAAGAGCTGGGCATCACCGCCCTGTCCATTACCCACGACATGGCTTCGGCCCGCAAAATTGCCGACCATATCGCGATGATTTATCAGGGCCAGATTATTTGGTACGGCAACCGCGATGACGTGGAACACTCGGGGAACCCGTTTGTCGACCAATTCATCAATGGGCGTGGTGAAGGCCCGATCAAGATGCAGGTCCGGGCGTTGTAGAATTGGCCCTTCTTGGGCCGTGTTATAGCGGCGAGTATAGCCTACCGGCGAGTATAACGATGACACATTGCCGGTATCGGATCACGGCTGCGGCCTAATAGTGACAAAGAAAGAGGGGGTCGCAACCCCCTCTCCTTAGTCGTCGCAGTCCAGTCTTAGTACCGATAATGATCCGGCTTGAACGGCCCATCCACTGACACCGAGATATACTCGGCCTGTTTGTCAGTCAGCTTGGTCAGCTTGGCGCCAATCTTCTCCAGATGCAAATACGCAACTTTTTCGTCCAGGTGCTTGGGCAGCACATAGACCTTACGTTCGTAAGTAGCGGCGTTATTCCACAACTCGATCTGAGCCAACACCTGATTGGTGAAAGATGCGCTCATGACAAAGCTGGGATGGCCGGTGGCGCAGCCGAGATTGACCAAACGACCCTTGGCCAGCACGATTAGACGCTTACCATCGGGGAAAACAACTTCATCGACCTGCGGTTTAACTTCTTCCCACTTGTAATTCCGCAGGGAATCGATCTGAATTTCGCTGTCGAAGTGACCGATATTGCAGACGATGGCGCGATCCTTCATCTGCCGCATGTGATCCAGGGTGATCACGTCGACATTGCCGGTGGCCGTGACGAAAATATCGCCCAGCGCCGCCGCCTCGTTCATGGTGGTGACTTGATACCCTTCCATCGCCGCCTGAAGAGCATTGATCGGATCGATTTCCGTCACCATCACGCGGGCGCCTTGGCTGCGCAGGCTCGCGGCAGACCCCTTGCCCACGTCGCCATAGCCGCACACCACCGCGACCTTGCCGGCCATCATCACATCGGTTGCGCGCTTGATGCCATCAACCAAGCTCTCGCGACACCCGTAGAGGTTATCGAACTTGGACTTAGTGACGCTATCGTTGACGTTGATCGCTGGCACCAGCAGCCGCCCAGCCTTCATCATCTCGTACAGACGATGAACCCCGGTGGTGGTCTCTTCAGAGATGCCGCGCACGTCCTTCAGCATCTCGGGGTATTTGTCGTGCATGATCTGGGTCACGTCGCCGCCGTCGTCCAACACCATGTTGGGCGTCCAGCCATCGGGACCGCGCAAAGTCTGCTCGATGCACCACCAGAACTCCTCCTCGGTCTCGCCCTTCCAGGCAAAGACCGGAACGCCGACAGCGGCCACCGCCGAAGCGGCATGATCCTGGGTAGAGAAGATATTGCAGGACGACCAACGAACAGTGGCGCCAAGATCAATCAAAGTCTCGATCAGCACCGCCGTCTGAATGGTCATGTGCAGGCAGCCGACAATCCGGGCTCCCCGAAGCGGCTTCTGCTCGCCGTACTCCGCGCGCAACGCCATCAGGCCCGGCATCTCGGTTTCAGCGATCGCGATTTCCTTGCGGCCCCAATCGGCCAGCGAGATGTCCTTAACCTTGTAGTCGTTGAACCCAGCCGTTGCGGTGGCGGCAGGCATGAGCATTCTCCTGAAAACGTGACGTGAACGGTCGAACAGCGAGGTCACGGCCACAGCAGAGGCCGCCAAGCGCACAGCTCCTCGCCTGTTCAAGGGGGATCTAGCAGTGCCATCCCCATGACGCAAGCATAAAGATAGCTTTATGTTTGTCGGTTTAAGCATGGCAGGCGGAACTGTTGCCCTGGTCTTTCCCGGCGCGATATGGTCGAATCACTCGAGACTGGCGCGCCATAACAACGACACACTGTCAGTATCGGGTACGGACGCGCCCGCCCGGCGTCCGAGGACAGCTTTAGTGTGAACATCAAGGCTCGATAAGATGACGGGTCGAAAAGGAGAAACAACACCGGCCCGCAAGCGGGTTTTCGACCGCCGCGTGCTGTATCCGGGTGACGTCCTAATTCGGGAAAAAGATTATGGTGATTCTGCATATTATATTCAGAATGGCCAGGTCGGTGTTTACAAGCGGGTCGGCGAGGACGAGGTTTTGATCACGGTGTTGCCCGGCAATTCTATTGTCGGTGAAATGGCGTTGATTGACGATGGCCGGCGCTCGGCGACGGTGCGCTGCCTGGAAACAGCGACCGTGGTGGTCATCAACCGTGACACCTTTGAACGAAAACTCGGTCGGCTGGATCCGTTCGTGCGGGCGCTGCTGGAAATGTTTTCCCAGAAACTCCGTCGCCTCAATGACGATTACTGTGACGCCGAACGGAAACTTCAATGGTTGTTGCGCCAAACCGGCCTGCCGCCACAACAGTCTGGTTCACGGTGGCGGCGTGACCGGGTTCCGCCAACCCTTGCGAAAACGCCACCGCCCAAACCGCAGTCCCTCCCATCATCCCTAGAGGCCGAGGTCGAAGCCGCCCTGCCCGAATTGAGCCCGGAAGCCATCGATCGATTTGATCGGCTGAAAATTGAATTGGCGCTGCTCTATCACCCCGACTGCACAGGGCACCGCACCGACGAACCCCTCAAACGGGGAGACGTCTTCCGCGAGGTCTGGGCCATTCTTCAGAAAATCGAGGAGGAATACCGCGCCACCCCCTGAACCTCAGCCCGGCTGCCATCAGCCGGCTCCGGCTCACTTCTTGGTCGCGTCGGCCAAGCCCTTCCCAGGACGATTGAAACCAGTGTTCAACGCATGAAGCAAACCCGTAGCCAATTTCCGGGACGGATCCGCCGCCAGCGCCGGAGGAGGCTGCGGCGGCGACGGTGACGGCGCCGGCTTTGGGACCACCATTTGCCCAGTTCGAGTACAAAAAACCGTTGCGGCATCCTCGGCATTGGCGCGAATGCGCCGCCGGGTTTCGCCATCTATGGCATTGAAAGCCGCAGCCGCCTGGGAAAAGGACTGCGGCGACGGGGTATCCAACAAGTGACGCAGGCTGCTCGCCGCCTGCTTGAGTGCGTGGCCATCCGGTCGAAACTCTCTCGTCACGGCATCCACCAGAAGCCTGATAGCGCGCCGCATCTCTTTGTTATCAATTTGTTCCTGGAGCGGAGGCGTCACGTTTTCCACGAACTGGCTCCCCATCGTCACTGCCCGTTCGTCATCATACGATGCACTCTAAACCCGAAGCAATATGACATAAAGCGGCACAGTCCTTATTTGACGAGTTGGAGACAGACCAAAAATGCAAGCGTTGCCAATTCGCCACTCTCCTGGAAGCTCTTGGAATTCGAGACGAGTGAGACGCATTTTTGTATAAAGTTCTCCCATTGATTTATTTCCACTGGATTAAGGGGTAAGGGACGCGCAGAAAAGTCACGAAATCGCCAAACCTCTTCCGGCCAGCCCAACCCGGATCATACGCCCTTGCGAAACCAACATCCCCAAACATCCATAAAAAACGAGCCTAATGACCCTCCCTTGGAGTATGAGAATCAAAATGCGAGTTCCAGGGGAGAATGGACTGGTGCGGCTACGGGCCTGAAAGCCCTGTTTGCCGGTTCCGATCCACAACCCTTACCATTTATTCAGGATCTTACCGCCAACAGGGAATCATGAGAGACCCGACTGGATCAGGCCGGCGTGGCACCACAGCTCAAAGCCGTCTCTCTCAAGAGCAGGCCCTAGAGATTGTGCGCAAGCATGAAATGCTTTACTCGGGACGAGTGGGCGGTGCCCGCGCAGTTTTTTCTTTTTGCGATCTCTCTGGCCTTAATCTCTCTGGACACAATCTATCGGACGCCGATTTTACCGGAGCCCTGCTAGCGGATTGCAACCTATCCGGGGCCAAGTTGGATCGTGCCGTGTTTTTCTGTGCCGACTTGCGCCGCGCCAACATGGCGCGAGCCTGTCTGCGCCGTTCCGACCTGCGCGGCGCCTGTTTACGCGGTGCCTTTATGGTGGGGGCCGATCTGTTCGAGGCCGATCTTCGTGAAGGGGTGATCGCCGAGAAGGATCAACGCGGAAATCTAAACTTCTTGCGGCACGAGTTGCGCCCCGCCGAAATGCAAACCGTGGTTCTGGCGAATGCCAATCTGGAACGAGCCCGGATGAACGGCATCATCGCGATCCAAGCCGATTTTACCGACGCGGTGATGCGCGGCTGTAAATTGGTTCGGGCCAATTTGCGCCAGTGCAAGATGGTCGGCGCCAACCTGGAGGGAGCCGATCTGTCCGGTTCGGACATGAAGGGCGCCAACCTTCAAGGCGCGGTGCTGGTCGGAACCGATATGACCATGGCGAACACCGACGGCGTGGATACCACGGGCTGTTTGACCGACGCCCCAGCGGGCACCCCTCTCAGCGCCCTCAAGGAACCCATCGAGTTTCTCTTATCACAGCACATGCTGTGGGTGGAAACCAGTGGTGCCAGTGGCAAACCACTCGACCTTTCCGGGGTAGACCTCCGACCCCTGAAAGATTTGGCCAGTGCCAACCTCACTGCCCTTAAAGCCCACAACGTGGTGATGTACGGAATGGAGCTGCCGGGCATTCAACTTCAGGGCGCCCAACTTCAGGGAGCAGATCTACGTGCGACCCGCTTAGTCGGCAGCGACCTACGCGGCGTCAACCTAAAAAACGCCAAGCTTAACAACGCGGATCTGCGAGATTGCAATCTCGGGCCGCTCTTACTGAGCAGCGACCGCATTCTGCCCGCTCAACTCCAGGGCGCAACCATCCGCTACGCAGATTTACGCGGCGCCGATTTGCTGCGAACCAATTTTTCCGGAGCCGATCTGTCTTATTCGACCCTGATCGGCACCAAACTGCGCTCCACTGACTTTACGAACTGCACACTCGACACCACGTTGTTCTCCCAAGGGTCTTTGCGGGATGCGCTCTCCGCCGGCTGTAAGGGCTTGCCCGTCTGAGCATCCCCCATCTGAACAATCATCGAGCGATTGCCCGACTGGAACGCGAATGGAGCCTTGACATGGCCGAGAAGCGCCGTAGAGTCGGCCCTCCCGTAAGACTCGGGTCAGGTTGAAAAATATGTCGTTTGCCGTGCCGCCTCTTGAAACCTCTCCCGCCCCCGTCGTCATCACGCTGCCGGATGGGTCCGAACGTCGTTTTCCCGGTCCCGTGACCGGCGCCGACGTAGCGGCCAGCATTGGCAAGCGGTTGGCCCAGGATGCCCTAGCCGTCCGCGTTGATGGTCGGTTGAGCGATCTTGCCACCGTGATCACCGGCAACGCCCGGTTAGAGGTCGTAACCCGAAGCGACCCCGACGCCTTGGAACTGATTCGCCACGACGCCGCCCATGTGATGGCCGAGGCCGTGCAATCGCTATTTCCCGGAACCCAGGTGACCATCGGGCCGTCGATCGCCAACGGCTTCTATTACGACTTTGCCCGGCCCGAGCCCTTTACTCTGGACGATCTGGAGCGGATCGAAGCCGGGATGCGCGAGATTATCGCCGCCGACCGCCCCTTCGTCCGGGAAGAATGGCCCCGCGACCAAGCCATCGCTTTTTTCCAGGACAAAGGCGAAGCCTATAAGGCTGAAATCATCACCAGCCTGCCGAGCGATCAGGCGATTTCGATTTACCGTCAGGGCGACTGGCTTGACCTGTGTCGCGGCCCTCACCTGCCCTCCACTGGGCGAGTCGGAACGGCCTTCAAATTAATGAAGCTGGCCGGAGCCTATTGGCGCGGTGATCACCGCAACGAGATGTTGCACCGGATTTATGGGACCGCTTGGCGCGACGATAAAGAATTAAAGGCCCATCTCACCCAGCTTGAAGAGGCCGAGAAGCGCGATCATCGCCGGCTCGGTCGCGAAATGGGGCTGTTCCATCTTCAAGAAGAAGCCGCCGGTAGCGTGTTCTGGCATCACAAGGGTTGGGCCTTGTGGCGAGTTCTGGAGACCTATATCCGGGCGCGGTTGGCCGATCACGGCTATGTCGAAGTTCGGACGCCCCAGCTTATTGATCGGGTGTTGTGGGAACAGTCCGGCCATTGGGAGAAATTCCGGGCTGGGATGTTTACCGCGCTGGCCGATGAAGACAAAATTTTGGCTCTCAAGCCCATGAATTGTCCCGGCCACGTCCAAATTTATCGGCAGGGCATCAAGAGTTATCGCGACCTGCCACTGCGTCTGGCTGAGTTCGGCGCCTGCCATCGCAACGAACCTTCGGGAGCGTTGCACGGAATCATGCGGGTTCGAGCTTTTACCCAGGATGACGCGCATATTTTCTGTACCGAGGATCAGATTACTGCGGAAAGTGTGGCGTTCTGCCGATTGTTGGACAGCGTCTACCGGGATCTCGGCTTTACCGAAGTCAGCGTCAAATTTTCGGATCGTCCGACGGTGCGGGCCGGTTCGGACGAAGTTTGGGACCGGGCCGAAGCCGCATTAAAGGCGGCCGTCACTGCCGCCGGCCTGCCCTATCACCTAAATCCCGGAGAAGGCGCGTTCTACGGCCCCAAAATCGAGTTCGTCTTACGCGACGCCATTGGTCGGGATTGGCAGTGCGGCACGCTTCAAGTTGACTATGTGCTGCCGGAACGCCTGGACGCCTCTTATGTCGGCGAAGATGGTGCTCGGCATCGCCCGGTTATGCTCCACCGGGCCATTTTAGGCTCGATGGAACGCTTCATCGGAGTATTGATCGAGCATTACGCCGGTCGATTCCCGCTCTGGCTAGCGCCGGTTCAGGTGGTGGTTGCCACCATCACCAACGATGCCGACTCTTACGCCGCCGACGTGGCCGCAGCGTTCAAGCAAGCCGGGTTGCGAGTCGCGACAGATACGCGCAACGAGAAAATTAACCTCAAGGTTCGGGAGCATAGCCTACAGAAAATACCCGTTCTGGTTGTGGTCGGCAATCGTGAAGCCGAAAGCCGGTCGGTGGCGTTGCGTCGCTTGGGCGGCAAAGACCAAGAGGTGCTTGCCCTGGACGCGGCAATCAATAAACTACGCGATGAGGCACGATCCCCGGCAGGGGATCGGGCGGCGGCAGTTCCGTTCTGAGGACTATACTGATGATGGTCCTCGCAACCCAACGAGGGAGACGTTTCCATAGCCAGACTACCGAGTGAAGCCCAACCGACCCGCGACGGCCCCCGGGTCAATCGGGAAATCAATGTCCGGAGCGTCCGTCTGGTCGATGCCCAGGGCGAGATGGTGGGGATCGTCATGATCCGCGATGCCTTGATCGCCGCCGAGGAGGCTGGATTGGATCTGGTCGAGGTCGCGCCCAACGCCGACCCGCCGGTCTGTAAGATTCTCGATTACGGCAAGTATAAATACGAGGCCCAGAAAAAAGCCAACGAAGCGCGCAAAAAGCAGAAGATCATCGAAGTCAAAGAAATCAAGATGCGACCCAACATCGATGATAATGACTACGAGGTCAAAATGCGCAGCGCGCGCCGGTTCATCGAGGAGGGCGACAAGGTTAAAGTGACCATGCGCTTCCGTGGCCGCGAAATGGCGCACCAGGACTTGGGCATGAATGTGCTGGTCCGGGTTCGCGATGAGCTGGAAGCGGTGGCTAAGGTCGAGCAGATGCCCAAGGTCGAAGGCCGGCAGATGATTATGGTGTTGGCGCCAAAATAGCGACCAGCCTCCCGCCCAACCGTCCAGCCGGGAATTGCCGCTTTCCCGGCTGGAGTGGCCTGCTGTGGCGGGGGTGGTCAGTTTTTCCAGGCCATGGGGTGCCCTGGGAACGCGGGCATCCCTGCCCGCTTTTTTTTGTCCGAGCCCAACGCCGTTCAAAGACCCGCGCGAGCCTTGATCCTTGATGTTGACTCATCAAGGCTGCCCTCAGACGCCGGGCGGGCGCATCCGCGCCCTTGGCTTCGCGCGCATGGGCGCGCGGGGCCGTCGTCGCGGCCCGATACCGGCAGTGTGTCATCGTTATAGCTCGCCGGTATGACTCATGGAATTGGGGGCTGGGGCAGTGGCAAGATCAAGGGCAGCGGAAAGCCCAACGAGATGGCCTTGCGCAGGCCGTTAAACACCATCAAGGATGAACAATTCCTCTGGATGAGCGAAGTAACCAAGACCGCACCACAACAAGCCATCAAGAACCTGGGAACGGCGTTCAAAAACGTCTTCGAGGGACGGGCTAAGTTTCCGTCGTTTAAGAAGAAGGGTGTACACGACAGCTTTCGGGCCGATAATGGCCCTTTTGCCGGTGATCGGTTGGGTGCGAATGCGCGAGCCGCTGCGCTTTGCCGGTCAAGTCAAGACGGCGGTGGTGTCGCGCACCGCCGATCGGCGGCGAATGTCTCGCTCGCCGTCTCGCAAGACCAAAGGATCGAGCAATCGGCGCAAGGCTAGGATACAAATAGCCCGATTCCACGCCCGCATCGGCACGATCCGCAAGGATGTCACGCACAAAGCGACCACAAAAACCACGGCGTCATCGGGTAGGTTTCGGAGAACGGTCTCTTGGTGCTTGACCCAAACCTCAAAAGCGGGTTTCGATGATCGCGGAAGCTCGTCACGGCGGAAGGTCCAAAACCCATGCAGTCGTATTTCCTGGTGGCCGTTGGTGGCGCTTTAGGTAGCATGGTTCGGCATTGGCTTTCCGTGACCTTCCATGAATTCGATATTGATATGTTTCCATTCGAGATGATGCCTGCTAGTTTCCCTTGGGCAACATTAGCAATTAATATCAGCGGTTCATTGCTGATTGGTTTTGTTGCTAATTTACCTGTTGATTATATTAGCCGTGATACTCGATTATTCTTCATGACTGGGGTGCTTGGTGGCTACACAACATTCTCATCTTTTAGCCTTCAGCAGCTGGATATGTTTATGGAAGGAGATGTGGCTTTGGGCCTGTTATACATCTTTTTCTCAGTTGTCATTGGTCTCTTTGCTGTAGCTTTGGGTTATCTCGTCGCTGGATGGCTCTATTAATGACCTTGTTGATATTATACCATCAAGTCTTGATGTTAATCGATCAAGTCTGCCCTCAGACGCCGGACCGGCGCGGCCTGATACCGGCGGTGTGTCGGTATGCCTCCCTATACCGACGAGTCTTGATCCTGCTGGTGGGCTGGGTGTGGGTCTTAGCGGCGACGCCGAGTTGGGCTGTGCTGCCGGACGAGGTGATAGCCAACCCGACCCTAGAAGCCCGCGCTCGAGAGATCAGCCAGGAGCTGCGGTGTCTGGTCTGCCAGAACCAGTCCATCGATGACAGTAACGCCGATCTGGCCCGCAGCCTGCGTCTGTTGGTGCGCGAACGCCTCAAGGCTGGCGACAGTGACACGGCGGTCGTGGCCTATCTCACCGCACGCTATGGCGATTTCATCCGATTGCGCCCACCGTTCCAACCAAACACTTGGCTGTTATGGCTGACGCCACCCATGATACTGGCGACTGGGGCCGCTGGCATCGTCTGGCGGCTGCGTAACCGTCGAACCGCTGCGGCCAGACTGCACGAATCGCTTCAAACGCCCCCCCTCACTCCCGATGAGCAGGAGCGCCTACGCTGGGTGCTCGACGACCATGGCGGCGCGTAGATGGTGGCGCACAGGATGACATCATGACCCTGTTTTGGCTGGTGGCGGCAAGTCTCACAGCGATCACCGTGGCTGCACTGGTCTGGCCGCTCTGGCGGCGACCAACCCCCTTTCCTGACCGCTCCGCCCATGACCTGGAGGTCTACCGGGACCAGTTGAGCGAATTAGAACGTGACCTTGAACGTGGCCTGATTGATGCCGGTCAGGCCGACACTGCCCGTACCGAAATCAGCCGCCGCATTCTGGCTATTGCTCCGCCGCCATCCACCCCGCCCACCTCTTCCGATCCCGCACCGCCGCCCCCAACCAGGAAGCGCCGGGTTGCGCTGGCGCTGTTGGTTCTGGTTCCTCTGACCGCCTGGAGCCTGTATCTGGCCGTCGGTCGGCCAGACCTACCGGCTCAACCACGAGCCGCCCGTTCCAACCCGCCCCTTGCGGACGGCATGCCCGCCAATATCGTCGAAGCCGTCTCGAAATTGGCCGAGCGGCTGAAGCGGGAGCCCGCCGACCTGGAAGGTTGGGCGCTGCTGGGCCAATCCCTCACCAAGCTCAACCGCCCAACCGAAGCCGTTGAGGCTTGGCGTCACGCCTTAGCCCTGTCCAAAGACGATTCCGATCTTCAGAGAAGCCTCGCCAACGCCTTGATCAATGCCAACCAAGGCCTCGTCCTGGACGAAGCGCGCCAATTGTTCGAAGCCGTGTTGGCTCAACATCCCGGTGATCCCCAAGCCAGCTATTTTCTGGCCTTGGGTCGGGCCCAGGGCGGTGATTTCCGGGGTGCGCTGGATCGTTGGACCGCTCTGGCTGCGGCCAGCCCGGCCAATGCGCCTTGGCTCCCCATGGTTCATCGGGCCATCGCGGATATGGCCACCCGCTTTGGGCTTGACCCGGTCAAAGCCATTCCTCCGTCGCTCCCGCCCCAATCCCAACCCGACGAGGCTACTCCGACTTCTCCAGCCGCCTCGGGGCCTTCGTCAGCCGCCGCCGCCGCTATGCCGACCGATCCCGAGGAGCGCGCCCGAATGATTCGCTCCATGGTCGATCGTCTGGCAGCCCGCTTGGCCACCTCTCCCAACGACATTGCCGGATGGTTACGGCTAGCGCGTGCTTATCAAGTCCTGAAAGAAACCGATCATCAACTCGACGCTATCAGCCACGCCCTCGCCCAAGCGCCCGATCGCCCTGATATTCTGGTGGCTTATGCCGAAGCCTTAATGGCCAAAACGCCATCGGCCCCAGGAGCCCGCTTGCCCCCGGATGCTGTAAAGGCGCTCAAGGCGGCGCTGGGCGTGGCTGCCGACACGCCCGAAGCCTTGTGGTTCCTGGGAATCGATGCCGCCGCTGCGGGCCAGCCAACGGCAGCCCGCGCGTTGTGGCAACGACTGCTGGCTGAATTGGACCCTTCCTCACCCGATTACACCGAGGTCAAGACGCGACTCGATGGCCTTCAGTAATACGATAAACACCGCAATCACCGCCCACCCCTATTGGCTGGCCGGCGGTCTGATCCTAGCCGCCGTGCTGATCCGGTTTCTGATAAAATGCCTGGTGGATTTTCTGCGCCCACGCCAACCCGGCTCACGCAGAGAGCGTTACTATGCGTATCTGCACTCGGACACCTGGAAACGGTTGCGACGGGAAGCCCTGGAGCGGGATGGTCGACGCTGCCGGTTGTGCAACGCCAACACCAATCTCCACGTCCACCACCGCTATTATCCCGAGGTTCTTGGCACAGAAACCATCGACGCTTTAACCACCTTGTGCCAACGCTGCCACGAAGAAATCGCCCACTATCGCAAGCGGCTGAAGCAAAACCGAGGAGCCGATCGGAACCAAACGTCCTGATCCCAAACGCATCAAGGCGACCCTCATACCATCGGGCCTTGATGGTGACTCATCAAGGCTGCCCTCAGACGCCGGGCGGGCGCATGGGCGCGCGGGGCCGTCGTCGCGGCCCGATACCGGCAGTGTGTCATCGTTATAGCTCGCCGGTATCAGACGCCGGGCGGGCGCAGGGGCGCCCTTGGCTTCACGAGGGACGCAGGGCCGCCGTCGCGGCCCGCCGGCCTCAATCCACGGCTCCTCAATGAGCCATCAACACCATCGGCCCCGGATGGGTCAGGACGTGCCGGGTCACCCCGCCCCAAATCATCTCGCGCATCCGGTTGCGGCCATAGGCCCCCATCACCAACAGATCGCCTCCCACCTCGGCGGTGCGGCGGAGAATGGCGGCACCGATCGAATCGTTGCCGGGCTCAATGAGTGACATCTTGGCCTCAACACCTCGCCACGCCAAAGAGCTCGCTAAACGCTCGCCCATCCGGGCCATGTCGGAGGCGCCAACCGTCAGAATATGAACCTGCTCGGCCTGTGCAAACCAAGGAGTCGCCGCCGCCACCGCCCGGCTGGCTTCCAGCGTACCGCTCCAGGCAATCGCCATCACCCGCCCCAGACCCATCGGCCCCGCAGGCCGCGCCACCAGCACCGGCCTGCCGGTGGACAGCAATGCGGTATCATAGGCATCCGTAATCGCCGTGGTGGGACGAGCCAGAGAACCGGCTTCGGTCCCAGCAATGACCACCAAATCGAACAACCGCCCTTCGGCTGCGATCACCGGATCCACGCGCCCGACACAGTCCCGCCACCGGATGGTCATACCATCGGGCCTTGATGGTGACTCATCAAGGCTGCCCTCAGACGCCGGGCGGGCGCATCCGCGCCCTTGGCTTCGCGTCCACGAGGACACAGGCCGGGTGGCTTCGGGCAGGCCCGCAGCCGCAGCCTGAAAATGGGTCCGCGCCACCATCAGTCGGTTTTCGCGAGTGGCTTCGGCAGCCCGCATAATCTCATCCAGCATCAGGGTCGACATGCCATCGCCTAACACCAGAACTGAATCCTTTGGATCAGCAGCCACAAACAGGGCCTCGACATGGGCCTCAAAGCGCCTCGCCACCGCCACCGCCGCAGCCAACGCCGTCTTGTCACCGTCGGTACCGAACAACGGGACCAAAATTGTCCTAATCGTCATCGCGCGCCCCCCCCTAACCAGGCCGCCACGTCAGCGGCACTGATGTATAAGGTCGGTACGCCCTCCCGCTAAAAAAAGCGCCCTGCCGCCCCTTTGCTCTTTATCTTGCCGTAACCGGGTCGCCGCCCCTGTGGCCAGAACACCCCATCCCAGTTGAATCCGAGCGACACCAGGAGAATTCTTACCAAGTCCTTGCCAAATTCGCCTGATTTGCCTATCCCTATGTCATATCAGGGTGGCGGCAATCGCCGAAACGGGGTCGCTGGTGGGGGTCTTTCGGAGTATGCTCCGGTGGTTGATACCCTTCATTCCGGTTCGGGATCGTGTCGCTGGTGCCGGGTCAAAGGATCCCGAGTCAGGCCGAAAAGCTGGAGGTTGGTTGTGAAAACAAAAGTCGTCGCGGCATGTTTGGGATTGATGGGGTTGGTGGCTGCGGCTGCCCCTGCGGCGGCGCAGGATGACCCCGCGCTGATCAGCATTGGTGGCGGCCTTTATGATCAGACATCAATCAATCCGGGATTTCTGTTCCTGAGGGTTTCGCCAAACGACAAGCATATGCAGGCGGCTGATTTCCGGGGTGAGTACCGCTTCGGAAACTCGTTGCTCCCGTTGATCGAGCCCTATGCCAAGCTGAAACCCTGGGTTGGTGCCGAAGCTACGTCCGATGGCGCGGTTTATGGGGTCGGCGGTATCCTGGTTGACATTCCGCTCGGCCCATTTGTGTTTACCCCTAGCTTTGGCGCGGGTCTTTATTCCAGCGGCAGCGGTAAGAATCTCGGCGCTCCCATCGAGTTCCGGTCGATGGTTGAGTTGGGCTATCAGTTCGAGAATCAGTCCCGCTTCTCGCTGGGCTACAGCCATATCTCGAATGCCAACATCACCACCACCAATCCTGGCTCCAACATCCTGTCGGTCTACTACCATGTGCCGGCCAATTGGCTGCTGGGTCAGTTGGGTCAATAAGGCGGTTTGAGTTCGCAAAGCGTCGGCCGGCCCCTTTCGATCGATACAGTCCGAGCAACCAGGGGGGGGTTCCCCCTGGACCCCGCCGGGGAGCCGGGTGCTCGAACAGGGCGTTTTGGGTCATGTTGGCACCCTGGAAGCGCGGGCGTTTTGCCCGCTTTTTTTGTGCGCCTCGAGAAACGGGCAAGAGGCCTGCGCTCCCAGACTCCTTTTCTCCGGACTCTTTCTCTAGAGTTCGGGAACCAGCATGCCCCGCGCGACCGCCGGGCGGGTTCCCAAAAGATCATGCCACCGCTTCAGATTCGGGAAACGGTCCAGCAGCGAGCCTGACGACAAGGCTGCGGCGGCAATAAAGGGGTAGCAGGCGATATCCGCAATAGAGTATTCGCCAGCCAGATACTCCACAACTGACAATCTCTGATCAAGAGCATTGTAGCAACGGATCAACTCACCTTTGAACAAATCGATGGCGGATGGCAATTTTTCGGGTAGCCGCACCGAAAAACGAAACATTTCGACGGCAGCCGGTCCTAAATCGCTGATTCCCATAAAGAACCAGCTCAAGCACTCCGCCCCCGCGTCTACGTCGATAGGCAGCAACTGGCCTGTTTGTTCAGCGTAATGCAGCAGGATGGCGCCCGAACCGAATAAGCGGCAGGTCTTGCCATCGGCAGTGGTTTCGACCAAAGCCGGCAACTTGCCGATAGGGCTGAATTTCAGATAGTCAGCCGTTCGATGTTCGCCAGCCATCACATCAAGCTTGTGCACAGTGTAAGCCAAGCCGAGTTCTTCCAGCAAAATGGAGGCTTTGCGACCGTTGGGCGTGGCAAAGGTATAGAGCGTGATCATAGGGCGGGTCTCCCGGATGCCTTGGTGGACACCGCAACGGGGGCCAAGGGAATGACGCCACCATCGCCCAACCTGCGGCAGCTTGGCTAGTGTCATCTCGGTCACCCCAGGCCAGCCCCCGGCGGACTCTGCGCCGATTGGCTTTCCCTGGCCCTGAGAAACCGTTACCATGCGGTCGCCGACATGGATTGGGCGCGCGGTGCGCCGTTGAAGGGACTAAGGGGAAAGACCGTCGTGAGTGTTGCCGCAACGCTTGTCGCGAACAAAGATGGCGACCCGTTAAGGGATGAAATGGAGGGATTAGGCCGCGCTGCGCGCGCAGCCGCCGAGATCTTGGCCCAAACACCGTCGGACCTCAAGAACCGCGCACTCGCGACGATGGCGACGGCGATTCGGGCCAACGGTACGGCCATCCTGGCGGCGAACCGACAGGATGTCGCGACGGCGCAAAAGCGTGGACTGGCCCCTTCCCTAACCGACCGCCTGCTTCTTGATGAGCGGCGACTCGAGGCTATGGCTAACAGTCTGCTCGAGATTGCCGCACTGCCAGATCCGATCGGAACCACCCTTGCCCGTTGGCAGCGTCCAAACGGCCTCGATATTGCCCGAGTCCGGGTACCGCTCGGGGTGATCGGGATCATCTACGAATCCCGCCCCAACGTCACCGCCGATGCTGGTGGCTTGTGCCTCAAGGCCGGCAATGCCTGCATCCTGCGAGGTGGGTCTGAAAGCTTCCTGTCTTCCTCCGCCATCGCCCAAGCCCTGGCCGAAGGATTGGACTCCGTGGGCCTCCCCACCGCCGCTATCCAACTGGTGCCCACCGCCGACCGCGCCGCAGTGGGTCTTCTGCTCACCATGACCGATAGCATTGATGTGATCATTCCACGGGGCGGACGTTCGCTGATCGAGCGGGTGGCAGCGGAAAGCCGAATTCCGGTGATCAAGCATCTGGACGGCTTGTGCCATGTTTATGTGGACGGCGCTGCCGACCCGGCCAAAGCCCGCGCGGTGACACTCAACGCCAAAATGCGGCGCACATCCGTCTGTGGTGCCGCCGAGACCCTGTTGGTGGACCGTCGGAGTGCCGCCGAACTGCTGCCGTTGCTGGTGGATGATCTGCTGGCGGCTGGGTGTGAAGTGCGTGGCTGTCCCGAAACCCAGGCCGTTGATGCCCGCGTCAAGCCAGCCACCCCCGAAGACTGGAACACTGAATATCTGGATGCCATTCTTTCGGTGCGGGTGGTTGACGGTGTTGATGCCGCCATCGCGCATATCAACCACCACGGCTCCCACCATACCGATAGCATCATCACCGAAGACCCGGCCAATGCCGAAACCTTCCTGGCTCGGGTTGATAGCGGAATTGTCCTATTGAACGCCTCGACCCAGTTTGCCGACGGCGGCGAGTTCGGCATGGGAGCGGAAATCGGCATTTCCACCGGCAAACTGCATGCTCGTGGTCCCGTGGGCGCCGAGCAATTGACCAGCTATAAATATGTGGTTCGCGGCAACGGCCAGGTTCGGCCCTAACCGTGTCCTGTTCGCTCCTACCCCGCGCCGCGCCGGCCCGCCGTCCCCACCCCCACCCCCTCAGCGGTGCCACATGGTCCCGACGGCGGGTTGGGCTATTGGGCGGCTCGTTCAACCCGGCTCATGACGGGCACCGGCATATCAGCCTGTTCGCCTTGCGGGCGCTGCGGCTGCATCAGGTCTGGTGGCTGGTCAGTCCACAAAACCCCCTAAAGTCTCCCCATGATATGGCGGCCTTTTCGGCTCGCATGGAGGGGGCGCGCCAAGCTGGCCGTCACCCTCGGGTGATCATTTCCGATCTGGAGGTGCGCCTTGGCACCCGCTACACGGCGGACACCCTGAAAGAGCTGCGAAAACGCTATCCCCGAACCCAATTTGTTTGGTTAATGGGGGCAGATAATTTGCTACAGCTTCCTCGCTGGCGTCATTGGCGTCGACTCTTTAAGTCCATGCCGGTTGCCGCCTTCAATCGCCCCCCATATTCTGTGAAGGCACCCACCGGACACGCGGCCAAGCTGTTCAGACGGTGTCGAGTCCCGGCATCCCAGGCCGGCTTGTTGGCCGGTCGGGCGCCTCCGGCATGGATCTTTCTACGGAATCCGCTCCATCCCGTTTCAGCCACCGCCATACGAAATGGCCAAAGTGCAGACGAGCGAAGCTTTCGGCCAAGCTGGGCGGCCTAGCCTGTTGCGACCCGACCGCTTCGTTCTTGACGATTCTGTTGAGGGCAAAGCACAACAGTATCCAGCAGATTCGTGTTGCAGCCCGATGGGGTAGTACCGATCTGTCGGAGTCAGAACACGAATCACTATCATCGCCAACAAACGTAAGAGGTAGCCCCATCAACGCTCAGACTTCCATGGCTGCGGTTTCGTCGCGGCCGACGCTGCCGACCCCCGAGGGCGTGATGGCACTCGTCGGGCAGTCCCTTGATGACGATCAAGCCGTTGGCGTGGTCGTGATCGATCTTGCCGGTAAATCCAGCATGGCCGACTATTTGGTCATCGGATCGGGCCGGTCGACTCGTCATGTCGGCGCCATGGCCGAACATCTCCGCGAACGCCTCAAGGCCGCCGGCCTGCCGGGCGTTGAATTGGAAGGCGTTCCTCACTGCGACTGGGTGCTGATCGACGGCGGCGACGTTATCGTTCACCTCTTCCGACCCGAAATCCGTGCCTTTTACAATCTGGAAAAGATGTGGGGCGTTGAAGCTCCAAGTCTTGAAGCCCCAAGCCTTGAAGCCCCAAGCCTTGAAGCCCCAAGCCTTGAAGCCGATGACTCCGACGAAGACGACTTCGAGGAGGACGACTCCGAGGATGAGGAGTCCGAAGACCGCGACTCCGAATACGAGGAGTCCGAGGAGGACGACTCCGAGGATGAGGAGTCCGAAGGCGGAGCGTTTGAAGAAGACGACTCCGAAGACGGCGAGATTGAAGAGGAAGACCCCGAAGACGATCACGTTGTCGGGGGGGATAACGCCGAAGATGACGATATCGGTGATGACGGTTCCGAAGAAGACGAGTTCGAGGAGGAGGATCCCGAAGCGGATGATTCCGAAGAGGCCGATCCCGAAAAGAGCAAGTAATCTCGACGGTTCCAAGGTCGCCGTCCCGTGCCCAGTTCCAGGAAGACTGGTTCTTGGGCACGGGGTGTGTGGCCCGGACGTCAAAGCCTCCCGGATTATGACCGGATCGATCACAAATGCGCCTATGGATTGCAGCCGTCGGCAAGGTTAAGGCCGGCCCAATGCAGGAGCTTTATCAGGACTACGCTCGCCGTTTGAGCGGGTCGCTGACGTTGCGCGAGGTGGAAGCCCGCCGCCCGTCATCGGTGGTGGACGAGCGGCGGCGCGAGGAAGCCCGGTCTCTGCGCGCTGCCCTTCCAACCGGAGCGGTATTGGTGGCTCTTGACGAACGGGGAACAACTCTGGGCAGCGTCGCCTTCGCCCAACGACTGGCGGGCTGGCGCGACGACGGCGTTGGAGATCTGGCATTCCTGATTGGCGGTGCCGACGGCCTAGACCCGGCCTTGCCTGAAGCCGCTAACATGGTGCTATGTTTCGGTTCGATGACTTGGCCACACCAGTTGGTTCGCGTTATGCTTGTAGAGCAACTTTACCGTGCCCAGCAGATTTTGGCCGGCCATCCCTATCATCGTTCTTGAGAAAGGCCGCGTCCCAAGGCCATTGTCCGCAAACACTGCCGTATTTCAGAGGGTTCTGCCCAAGTCCGCCACGAGGTCGCCATGAGTGTATTTGTGATCTTATTTCTGATTGGAGTCGCTATCTTGTGGTTAAATCCGCCATCGGCGGGCCATCACTAAAATCGGAGCCCCCGCGACCATGACCAGCATGTCCCCAGGGAAGCGCCCGGTGGTGCTCTGTATCCTCGACGGTTGGGGTTACCGGGAGGATCGGGCCGATAACGCCATCGCCCTTGGCCACACGCCGGTCTGGGATCGGCTGTGGGCCAACAGCCCTAGGGCGCTGCTCCAGGCTAGTGAGGAAGAGGTCGGACTGCCCAAAGGGCAGATGGGCAATTCCGAAGTCGGCCACATGAATCTCGGCGCTGGTCGGGTGGTGTTCCAAGACCTGCCGATGATCGACCGTGCCATTGCCCATAGCGAACTGGCGAGCAATCCCGCCCTGACCGGCTTCATCGCCCGGCTTCGGGCTAGCGGAGGCCGCTGCCATCTCATGGGCCTCCTGTCCTCCGGCGGTGTCCATTCGCACCAAAACCATCTGGTGGCATTGGCTGGGACTTTGGCAGCCGCAGGCGTGCCGGTGGTGATCCACGCCTTCACCGATGGCCGCGACGTGCCCCCCCAAAGTGCCTACGAGCACTTGGCAGCCTTCGCCGCCGCATGCGCCCCTCTGCCAGGGGTTTGTGTCGGGACGGTGATTGGCCGATATTACGCCATGGACCGCGATAATCGCTGGGAGCGAGTCACTCGCGCTTATGCCGCGCTGGTGAACGGCCAGGGTGAACGCCACGCCGCCGATCCGCTGGCTGCGGTTACGCAAAGCTATGCCGAAGCCATCACCGACGAATTCATGCTCCCGACCCTCATCGGTGACTATTCGGGCATGGTCGATGGTGACGGTATGATCATGGCCAATTTCCGGGCAGATCGCGCCCGCGAACTACTAAGTGCGCTGCTGGACCCCGATTTTACCGGCTTTCCCCGTGCCCGACGGGTTGCCTTTGCCGCTGCCGCCGGCATGGTCGAGTATTCCACCGACCTCAACCGCGTCCTCGACACGCTGTTTGCCCCCAAGCAACTGCCTCGGGTTTTGGGAGAGGTGGTTTCCGATGCCGGGCTAACCCAGTTGCGCATCGCCGAAACCGAGAAATATCCACACGTCACCTTTTTCTTTAATGGCGGCGAGGAGAAGCGCTATCCGGGCGAAGAACGCATTCTGGTGCCGTCGCCCGGCGTTGCCACCTACGATCTTAAACCCGAAATGTCAGCGGAAGAGGTCACAGATCGGCTGGTGGCGGCCTTGGACAGCGACTGCTTTGATATGGTGGTGGTCAACTACGCGAACCCTGACATGGTGGGCCATAGCGGCAACCTCCCAGCCGCCATCCAAGCGGTGGAAGCCGTGGATCGCAGTCTGGGGCGACTGGAGAGCGCCGTGCAAGCACGGGGCGGCGTACTGCTGATCACCGCCGATCACGGCAATTGCGAACTGATGCGGGATCCAGAGACCGGCGGCCCTCACACCGCCCACACCCTTGACTTGGTACCTTTGGTGCTGGTCAACGGTCCCAAAACCATCACGGCCCTGACCGATGGTTGCTTGGCTGATGTGGCACCCACTCTCCTTAACCTGTTAGGATTGCCCCAACCGATAGAAATGACGGGACGGTCGTTGATCCTGCCGCAGGCGGCGGATTGAACAACAGCCGGGCCGGCACCCCGGAAGTCTTGAGCATGGCGCGGCACGCGGTGATGGTGGTGGTGGCGGTAGGGCTTCTGGTGCCGGCCAGCGCCGTTGCCGACCCGACTCAGAGCCTGACAATCCCCGATCAAACGCTCAAGCGGTTGGAACAGGATCTTTCGAGCGGACAAAACCGACAGAACCAACTGAATCGCGAGTCGACCACGCTCAAGGCCAATCTTGAAGCCCTACGAACCCACCTGATCGAAGCCTCCGACGCCGCCGCCCATCAACAGGCGACCTTGAACCAGTTGGAAACAACCTTAAGCGGACTGGAGGCCGACGAGCGCCAACAAACCGCCGCGATCACCGCCCATCGGCGGGAAATATCCCGATTGGTCGGGGCTCTGTATCGACTCAGCCTAACCCCCCCGGAAGCCCTGATCGTTCGCCCCGAGGCCCCCACCGATACGGTACGCGCCGCGCTGTTGCTACGGCACGCCCTGCCCGCCTTGCACACCCGCACCGAAAGCTTGGCGCACGCCCTCGACCGGCTCCAGGACTTAAGGCGGCGCTTGAAAGCCCGACGCGACGAGGCCGAAGCCACCCGCACCGCGCTGTCGGCCCGCTTGACCGAAGTTGGCAAGATGGTGACGGAACGGGAAGTTTTGGCGCGGGAGGCCGAGAGCGAACGCCAGCGCAACACTCAAAAAATGGCCGCCCTGGCCGCCCAAGCCACCGACCTGCGACAATTGTTAGAGCAGATCGAAGCCGATCATCGGGCTGAAGCCCGGCGCAGCGCCAGTATCGAAACGCCTTTTGTCGAATCCCCCCCACCAAGTGCCGCTCCCTTGATCCGACCGCCGGAGTCGCGACGGTCCCCAGCGGAGTTCCCCTCTCCGGCAGGATCGGGGCCTTCGACGGGACTGTCTTATCCCACGTCCCCGGCGCCTCCTCCCACCACCCCACCCGCGCCAGATCCCTATGGCGTGACCGAGGGGCTTCGCTTACCCGCTGCCGGTCGTGTTACGCTAGCCTACGGCGCAGTGGATTCTTTTGGCGCAACAAGTCGTGGTATCCATATTGTCAGTGAACCCGGAACCCCAGTCGTGGCGCCCCTGGGCGGGACGATCAAATTCGCGGGGCGCTTCCGCGATTACGGGCAGATCTTGATCGTCGAACACAGCAATGGATATCATAGCCTTATCGCCGGACTGGGGCGGATCGACACGGTGGTTGGTCGGCTGGTCGCGGCGGGAGAGCCGGTCGGCATGGTCGCCGACCCGGTAGATGGTGTCCCAGACCTGTATTTTGAACTCAGGCGCAACGGTCAGCCGATTAATCCACGGCGTGGCATCCCTGCTCTGGACGGAAAAGGACAAGGGTAGATGATCAAGTTTCTGGCTAGCGCCACCCTGGCGTGTCTGATGTTGCTCTTGGCTCCGGAAGGAATAGCCGCCGAATCGAATACCTCCGAGACATACCGGCAGCTCAATCTGTTCGGTGATGTTTTTGAGCGCGTGCGCTCCGAATATGTCGAGCCTGTTTCGGACGAACAGCTTATCGAGTCCGCTATCAATGGCATGCTGACGTCGCTCGACCCCCATTCCAGCTATCTGAACAAAAAGAATTTCCAGGATATGCAGGTTCAGACCCGTGGTGAATTCGGCGGGCTTGGAATCGAAGTCACCATGGAAAATGGCGTGATCAAAGTGGTCTCGCCTATTGATGACACACCAGCCTTCCGGGCCGGCTTGAAGTCTGGGGATATGATCACCCATCTGAACGGCGAGGCGGTGTTGGGCATGACCCTCAACGACGCCGTGGACAAGATGCGTGGCCCGGTGGGAACCGATATCAAAGTCACGGTGCGGCGAGGCGATACCGCCGAGCCCTTTGACGTGACCATGACTCGAGCGGTGATCAAGATCCAATCGGTTCGTTTCCGCACCGAAGGCACCGTCGGCTATATCCGAATCACGACCTTTAACGAACAGACTCAAGGCGGTCTGGAAAAAGCCATTGCCGCCATTAAGGAACAGCTTGGCAAAACCCTGGCCGGCTACGTCCTCGATCTGCGGAACAACCCCGGCGGTCTGCTCGATCAGGCCATTTCGGTCTCCAACAGCTTCCTCGACCATGGTGAGATCGTGTCGACTCGGGGACGCCGTCCCGAAGACACCCAACGCTACAACGCCAAGCCAGGCAGCAACCTTGCCGATGATCTGCCAATGGTGGTTCTGATCAATGGTGGCTCGGCCTCGGCATCCGAAATCGTCGCGGGCGCCCTCCAAGATCACCATCGCGCCGTGATTTTGGGCACCCAGTCCTTCGGCAAGGGCTCTGTCCAGACCATTATCCCGATTGCGGGACATGGTGCCATCCGCCTCACCACCTCGCGCTACTACACCCCATCGGGTCGTTCCATCCAGCAGCTTGGCATCACCCCGGACATCGAGGTTCGCCAAGCCCGACTCGAGGATACCGAACAACCGACCCAGCGGCACCGGGAAGCCGACCTCAGAGGCGCCCTGCGTAACGACAACCAGACCGCCGCTGGAAGCTCGACAGCACCAGCCGGAACCACAACACCGCCAGCCGTAGTTCCAGCGACGACGCCGGCCACGACGCCAACGCCAGCGACGCCACCAGCCACGACGGCTCCCACTTCCGCTCCGGCCCCAACCGGGGAAGCGCCAGCGAAGGATAAGGATAAGGATAAGGATAAAGACCACGCCGCCCCCCATCCAGCGGCCCCAGCCCCGACGGCTCCGGCAACCTCGCCAACACCGGATACCAGTGAAGACGACGCCGACACCGGCAAACGGGGCGCGGTTGATTACCAACTGGAACGGTCGCTGGATCTGCTGCGCGGAATGGCGCTGTTCCGTGCCCACAGCGTCGACTAAGCGGTATTGTCGGTGAAGCTCAAACTCTCCCTCCCCCGGCTGCCCTCGCGCCTGGGCGAACTGTTCCGTCGGCAGGGAGAGCGAGCCGACTTTCGGGGGCACACCGGATCCCGAAGGCTCCGGTTGCTCCTGCCATCGGCCTTTCTGACATCGGTGTTGCTGGCAATCGGGATTGCCGGCGGCATCGCGCTTTGGCTCTGGCTGAACGCCGCCGAGACCCTGGCGGAGCGGAATCGGGCCGTCCCGCAGGTCAAAGTGCTGGTGGCGGGCGGTACGCCGCCCGTTGTCGCACCGACTCCGGCTAAACCTGGTGAAACCGCCCACGCCGTCGAAACGCCAGCGCCAGTCGCCACCGGCCCCGGCCCCGATGATGTCTTTCCTCTCACCAAAGCTCCAACCCCCGGATTGACCGAAGACACGCGCAACGGTCTTCTCCCGATCATTGGCACCGATGGCCGACAGCCATGGCAAGTCTACGCCCGGCCCTCCTCCAACGGCGATAAACGGGGCCGAATCGCCATCGTAATTGGTCAAATGGGTCTGGCCGGTGCCGCAACCGGGCTGGCCTTGCAACGCTTGCCACCGGGCGTAACGCTGTCCTTTGTTCCAGTTGCCGACCGGCTGGAAGGATGGATCGACGCTGCCCGAGGCCAAGGCCATGAGGTCATGCTGAGTGTCCCCATGGAACCGCTGGGCTATCCCCATGATGATCCCGGCCCCAACACCCTATTGCTGGGCCTGGACCCACCCCACAACATCGATCGTCTGGAATGGGCGATGGGCCGATTTTCCGGCTATGTCGGGGTGACCAGCCCATCTGGCTCTCGGTTTCAGGCTGATTTGGCCGCCCTTCGTCCTGTGATGGAGGATATCAAGAAGCGCGGTTTGCTCTTTCTGGACGCCGGCACGGCTCCCCGCAGTGCTGGGGAGTTTTTGGCTGTCCAAATGAATGTCCCGCGCGTCCGGGTTGATCGGGCCATCGACCAGGATGCTTCTCGGGGCGCCATTGATGCCCAATTGGCCGCATTAGAAGCCACGGCCCTTGAAACCGGCGTTGCGGTCGGTATGGGCGAGCCATTTCCGACCACTCTCGAACGTGTTGCCAAATGGGTTCCGTTACTCCCCGATAAAAAACTAATTCTGGTTCCACTGTCGGCTGTCGTAGATCTCCAAAAACCGCTTCCTCCCCCGCCACCACCAGAGGACAAGCACTAAATGTCCAAAAGCGTGTCCCCCAAAAGCGGAAAGCCAAGCGCCGCCGATTTGCCATACCGGCCTTGTGTCGGGGTTTTTTTGTTCAACACATACGGACAGGTCTTTGTTGCCCAACGGTGTGACACGCCGGGAGCGTGGCAAATGCCCCAAGGCGGCATCGAAGCGGGCGAGGCCCCTGCGGATGCGGCCTTGCGTGAACTGGCCGAAGAAATTGGGACGGATCGTGCGGAGTTGGTCGCCGAAACGCGGGAGTGGCTGCGCTATGACCTGCCCGACCACCTCATCGGCACCGTCTGGCACGGGCGCTGGCGCGGGCAACAGCAAAAATGGTTCGCGGCCCGTTTTCTCGGCACCGATCAGGACATCGATCTCGCCACCCTTCACCCAGAGTTCGACGCTTGGCGCTGGGTTTCCCCTGACCAGCTCGTTCCCTTGGTCGTCCCGTTCAAGCGCGACGTGTATCGCGCGGTCCTCCAGGACTTTCTGCCTCTTCTCACGCCAACCGATAGCCTGCCAAAGGCCGAAGACTAAACCGCCGCCCGTTCGAGGCGCCCAACCCGCGTTTCAAGCAGCCACCACGCAGCGCGCCGAGCCAAGCCAGCCACCGTCGACTGAGGGCTTACCCCCCAAGCCTTAAGGGCCATGCCAACGGCACGCTCGATATGGTGGCGTCGATATAACCGGAACGCCCGCCATTCATAAGCCTGACTAGCCCGCGCGCGGTCATAGGCCTGCCCGTCGCTATTAGCGGCATGGTAGGCACAGGCCAACTCGTCATCCTTGGTTTCGAGAATCCGGCCAATCCCGATCCAAGCCCGCCCAATCCGGCTCACCTTATCCTTCACCAGACACGGCTTCATATAGGTCAGGAACAGCTTATAGTGGCGGTATTCGTCTGCAGCAATTCGCTGGCAGATAAAGCGCAACACCGGCTCTTGGGTGGCTTCGGCAACGGCGCTATAGAAAGAACTGGTCCCGGTTTCAACCATGCACCGGGCAACCAGCTCACCGCTATGCGAGCCCCGGATAGAGCGGCTATCCGAAACCTGCGGAAGATGGTAGAGATCGCGGAAACGGGCGACCGCCGCTTCAAAGTTGAAAGCGGGGTCCACCAGGGAAGCCCACCGTCCCAGCGCCAAGCCATGCTGAACCTCTTCGGCAGCCCATTCCTGGGCCATGGCCTGAAACGACGGATCCTCCGCAAAAACCTTACCAAGATGCGCCGCGTAGCTGTGTGCGTTATACTCAACCAACGCGGCGGCCTTGATAACCGCAACAATACCACTATCGACCCCAACCGGGACAATCCGGTCCCAAGGTACGTCGTCAAGTCCCCAGCGATTCTGTGCCATCTCGTCGAGCCATGTTCTCGTGATCCGTTGACGCAAACCAAAGGTGCAGGCTAACGCCACGCCCTCCCAGATCAGATCGCCAGCCAAACGCGCTCCAGCACTCCTAAGAACTCTTAGTGATTGGCCGCAGCATCCACAATCGCTTGCAACTGAGCCTTAGCGATCTCTAACTTATTAATAGCTTGGCCCCGTTCGTCGTCGGTCTTCGCGTCTTCCACATCTTCGGCAAAATTCTTCAGATCCTGCTCGACCACGGCCCGATCAAGCTTGTCGACCTTGACCGATTTCTCAATCAAAATCGTGATCCGCTCGCCGGTCACTTCCGCAAAACCGCCCGTGACAAAGATCCGATCGGTTACCCGGCCTTCCTCAAAGATGGTAATCGCTCCGGGGCGAACCGTCGTGATCATCGGGACATGGCCGGCAAGCACGCCATAATCACCGTCACCACCGGGCACCACCACCATATCCACCAACTGGGTCACCAAGACCTCTTCAGGTGATACCAGTTCGAATTCGACCATCTCAGCCATCGTTCGTGTTCCTTGGCCCTCCCCCGCAAGCGGGAGAGGGCATTATTACGGACCCCGATAACATGCCCTTCCCAGGCCTCAGGCCACCTCGGCAGCCATCTTCTTGGCCTTGGCCACCGCTTCGTCGATGGTGCCGACCATGTAGAAGGCCGCTTCCGGCAGATGATCGTATTCGCCGTCGACGATCCCCTTGAAGCCTTTGATGGTGTCATCCAAGCTGACCAAAACGCCGGGAGACCCGGTAAACACTTCGGCAACGTGGAACGGCTGAGACAAGAAGCGCTGGATCTTACGGGCCCGAGACACGACCAGCTTGTCCTCTTCGGACAATTCGTCCATGCCCAGGATCGCGATGATGTCCTGAAGTGATTTGTAGGTCTGAAGCACCTTCTGGACGCTCCGGGCAACGGTGTAATGCGTCTCACCGACAACCCGTGGGTCCAAAATACGGCTGGTGGAATCGAGCGGGTCCACCGCAGGATAGATGCCCAGTTCGGCAATCTGGCGGCTCAACACCGTCGTTGCGTCAAGGTGGGCAAACGAGGTTGCTGGCGCCGGGTCGGTCAAGTCGTCGGCAGGCACGTAAATGGCCTGCACCGAGGTGATCGAACCCTTCTTAGTGGTGGTGATCCGTTCTTGCAGCGCACCCATGTCGGTGGCCAAGGTCGGCTGATAACCCACCGCCGAAGGAATACGCCCCAACAACGCCGAGACTTCAGAACCTGCCTGGGTAAAGCGGAAAATGTTGTCGATGAACAACAACACGTCCTGGCCTTCGGCATCACGGAAGTACTCTGCCATGGTCAGGCCGGTCAAACCCACCCGCGCGCGGGCGCCGGGCGGCTCGTTCATCTGACCATAGACCAGCGCCGCCTTCGACGGCGCGCCGTCGGTGCGAATGACGCCAGATTGGATCATTTCGTGATAGAGGTCGTTCCCTTCACGAGTCCGCTCGCCGACGCCCGCGAACACCGAGAAACCACCGTGAGCCTTGGCAACGTTGTTGATCAATTCCATGATCAACACAGTCTTGCCGACACCGGCGCCGCCGAACAGGCCGATCTTACCGCCACGGGCGTAAGGAGCCAACAAATCGACGACCTTAATGCCCGTCACCAGCACCTGGGCTTCGGTGGATTGCTCGACAAACTCGGGGGCAGCCCGGTGAATCGGCGAAAACTGCTTGGCCCCGATCGGCCCCCGCTCGTCAATCGGCTCGCCGATGACGTTGATGATACGACCGAGCGTTTCCGGCCCGACCGGCACGGTAATCGGAGCACCCGTGTCGGTGACCACGGCCCCCCGCACCAAACCGTCGGTGGTGTCCATCGCCACCGTGCGCACAACACCTTCGCCGCGATGCTGGGCCACTTCCAGAACCAGGGTTCTGCCCTGGTTTTCCACCGTCAAGGCGTTAAGAATGGCCGGCAGATCGGACTCAAAGTAAACGTCAATAACCGCGCCCAAGACCTGCGTAATTCTACCGGTGGCGTTGGCCGCCTTTGTTTTGCTTGCCATGGAGTAAAGCTCCCTCGGAACCCGAACGGTCCAGTTAATCCTGCTGCCGAACTCAGAGCGCCTCGGCGCCCGAAATGATCTCGATCAGCTCTTTGGTGATGTAGGCCTGGCGGGTTCGGTTATAGTTAAGCGTCAGTTTGTTGATCATATCACCGGCGTTGCGCGTGGCGTTGTCCATGGCCGTCATCCGCGCCCCCTGCTCGCTCGCGGCGCTTTCGAGCAAAGCCCGAAAAAGCTGGAACGACAGATTCCGAGGCAACAGCGCCTCAAGAATCTTCTGCTCCTCCGGTTCGAACTCAATGGACGCCGCGCCCCCTTCGGACCCAATGGTATCATCCTTGGGTTCGCCTGGAGCCAACGGGATCAATTGCTGAACCGTCACGATCTGGGTGATGACTGACTTGAACTTGTTATAAACCACGTGCGCGACGTCGAATTCGCCGGCATTGAACAACTCGAGGACTTTGGTTCCGATCGTGTTGCCGTGGTTAAACGACAACCGAGGACGACCGATGTCCTCAAAGTGATGAACGATCAGATTGGCATAGTCCCGACGCAACTGATCCCGGCCCTTACGACCGATGCACAGCAGCTTGGTGGTTTTGCCCTCGGCCCGATTGCGCTGAATAATTCGGCGCACTTCCCGGACGATGACCGAGTTGAAACCACCGCACAGCCCCCGGTCGGATGTCACCACGATCAGAAGCTGAACCCGATCGGAGCCCGTGCCGGTAATCAGCTTGGGGAGGGTTTCGGGCGCGGGGCCCTTGTTGACAATATCGGACGCCAGTGACTCCAGCATCCGGTCGAGACGCTCAGCATAGGGACGGCTAGCCTCCGCCTGCTCCTGAGCACGCCGGAGCTTAGAGGCTGCCACCATCTTCATGGCCGAGGTGATCTTCTGCGTCGATTTGACGGAGGCGATCCGGTTCTTGAGGTCCTTAAGGCTTGGCATGCAAGACCTTCATCTCACAGGTTACGGCGCACCGTGTCCACTCTCGCCCGTTAGGGCTGTTCACACGAACACCTTGGTAAAGGCTGCGAGGAAGTCCTTGAGCCGCCCTTCGCTGGTGGACGAAATCGCTTTTTCCGTCCGAATCGCAGCCAGCAAATCAGGAACCTTCAGGCGAATCTCTTCCAGCATCTTCTTCTCGAAGCGATTCACATCGTCAACCCGAACCGTGTCGAGATACCCACGGACACCGGCGAAGATCGAAATCACCTGTTCTTCGACCGGCAAGGGCTCAAACTGGCCTTGCTTCAAAAGCTCGGTGAGACGGGCGCCGCGCGCCAGCAAACGCTGGGTTGCCGGGTCCAAATCAGAGGCGAACTGGGCGAACGCCGCCATTTCGCGATACTGCGCCAACTCCAGCTTGATCGAACCGGCAACCTGCTTCATCGCCTTGATCTGAGCCGCCGAACCGACGCGGCTAACCGAGATGCCGACGTTGATGGCGGGACGGATGCCGCGATAGAATAGCGTTGTTTCCAGGAAGATCTGACCGTCGGTGATCGAAATCACGTTGGTCGGAATGTAGGCCGACACGTCGCCGGCTTGGGTCTCGATCACCGGCAGCGCGGTCAAAGAACCGGCCCCCAGCTCGTCATTCATCTTGGCCGCGCGTTCCAGCAAACGAGAATGCAGATAGAACACGTCACCGGGATAGGCTTCACGGCCCGGCGGACGACGCAGCAACAACGACATCTGACGATAAGCAACCGCCTGCTTCGACAGATCGTCATAAACGATCACAGCGTGCATGCCGTTATCGCGGAAGAACTCGCCCATGGCGCAGCCGGCATACGGTGCCAGGAACTGCAACGGCGCCGGTTCCGAGGCGGTGGCGGCAACGATGATGCTGTATTTCAGACAGCCGGTGTCTTCCAGAGTCTTAACGATCTGGGCCACCGTGGACCGCTTCTGACCAACGGCGACATAGATGCAATAGAGCTTCTTGCTCTCGTCGTCGCCTTCGTTGGCAACCTTCTGATTGATGAAGGTGTCGATGGCGACTGCCGTCTTGCCGGTCTGCCGATCACCAATGATCAGTTCGCGCTGCCCGCGCCCAATCGGCACCAAAGCGTCAATGGCCTTCAGGCCAGTCTGCATCGGCTCATGAACCGATTGCCGGGGAATAATGCCCGGCGCCTTCACGTCCACCCGCTTGCGAACAACGTCGACCAGCGGCCCCTTGCCATCGATCGGGTTCCCGAGCGCATCGACCACCCGGCCCAGCAATCCGCGTCCCACGGGCACTTCGACGATTGCGCCGGTTCGCTTAACCGAATCGCCTTCCCGGATGCCCCGGTCCTCGCCAAAGATCACGACGCCGACATTGTCGGTCTCGAGATTGAGCGCCATCCCCTTGATGCCGCCCGGAAATTCGACCATCTCGCCGGCCTGGACATTATCCAGACCGTAAACGCGGGCGACGCCGTCGCCAACCGACAGCACCTGCCCAACTTCGGCGACATCGGCCTCGGTCCCGAAATTCGCGATCTGCTGCTTAAGGATCGCGGAGACTTCCGCAGCGCTGATATCCATTACAGTGGCCCCCCCGGAGCTTTCATAGCCAGTTGCAATTTATTGATCTTGGTTCGCAAGGAGTTGTCGATCATCCGCGAGCCAACCCGCACGACCATGCCGCCCAGCAAATCGGGATCCACATCGACCTGAATGGCCACCTTGTCCCCAAGGGCCTTTCTGATCGTTGCGGTCATCACTTCCGTTTGCTGATCGCTCAACGGGCGTGCGACCGTGACGCCGGCATCAATCTCGCCCCGCTTGTGGGCAAGATCGGCCAGAAACACGTCGACCATGTCGCCAAGCGCGAACAATCTCCGCTTTTGGGCGACCAATCGAACGAATTTCTGCGTCAGGTCATCGGCGTTAACCTGCTCCAGCAGACAGGTCAAACCCTGTGTCTGCTGCTCCCGGGTTAAGACCGGGCTGCGGATGAAGCGCCGCAACTCTGGAGATTGGGCGAGAACTTCTTTCAGTCGGGTCAGATCTTTTTCCGTCTGATCCAGTTTCTTGCCCTCGGTCGCGAGATCGAACAATGCGGCCGCATAACGTGCCGCGAGTCCGGATGCTGCTGTTCCGTCGGATGCCACGTGGTTCCTCGACTGGGTCCTTGGACGCTGGTTATTATTCTTCGGACGAATCGCGGAAAACTCCCATTGAGCGGTATGCTCCCGCGTTCGCTGGAGGGTCAAATAACACAGGAACCCAGGATACGCAACCCAGTCGAGACCACCCCCCATTCGGCTTCGAAGGGCCGTCCTTCGGCTCTGGCGTCGGAACCGAGACCCCGGACAGCCCTCTCGACCCGAAAAACCGGACACGATCCCGGCAGACACCGACGACAACGCCTATCATAAAACGCAGGAAAAACAGTTATAGACAACCCCAGGCTGTATTCACACTCTCTTCGCGGCCCAGAGCGACGCCCGAGATCGGCAACAAGAGCCGCATGTCGCCGACTCGGTTACGCCCCCATGGAGAGCCGGAACCGACACCACCGCCCCAAGGCCGTTCACAGAGAACATTTCTGTTATAAAACAGTGAATTAACAGGAACCTTGATATGCTCTTAGAATCACCATCAAGGCCCGATGGTCTTATACCGGCGAGCCCTGATACTGACACATCGCCGGTCCTCGGGCCGCGACAACGGCCCCGCGTCCTCGTGGACGCGCAGCCAAGGGCGCGGATGCGCCCGCCCGGCGTCTGAGGGCAGCCTTGATGAGTCCCCATCAAGGCCCGATGGTCTTTTATACCGGCGAGCCCTGATACTGACACATCGCCGGTCCTCGGGCCGCGACGGCGGCCCCGCGTCCTCGTGGACGCGAAGCCAAGGGCGCGGATGCGCCCGCCCGGCGTCTGAGGGCAGCCTTGATGAG
>Ga0302270_10000399_pt1 | contig 46256 bp, 38 predicted proteins | sample III_Bog_E2_3_FD_198773 | JGI IMG/M metagenome (GOLD analysis project Ga0302270, IMG submission 198773) | Peat permafrost microbial communities from Stordalen Mire near Abisko, Sweden - III_Bog_E2_3 | ecosystem: Environmental > Terrestrial > Soil > Wetlands > Peat | place: Sweden: Abisko... | reverse complement strand
GACGGGGTGTTCGCCGCCGGCGACGTGCAGGACCACTACTACCGCCAGGCCATCACCTCGGCCGGGTCGGGCTGCATGGCCGCCATCGATGCCGAACGCTGGCTGGAAGAGCGCGGCGAGTAGGCGGGAACAGAACCGGGTGGGTCGGCGTTGGACCCCTTTGACAAGGAGATTGCTATGAGCGAGAAGATCGAGACCCTGACCGACGCTACCTTTGACGAACATGTCAAAGCTTCGGATGTCCCCGTCCTGGTGGACTTCTGGGCGGAATGGTGCGGCCCGTGCAAGATGATCTCCCCGGTGTTGGAGGAGATCGCGGAGGAGCAGGCCGGGAAGATCCGGATCGGCAAGCTCAACATCGACGACAACCTGGACGTGACCAGGCGTTTCGACGTGATGAGCATTCCGACGCTGATCCTGTTCAAGGACGGGGAGCCGGCGGTACGCCTGATCGGGGCGAAGCCCAAGGGCCAGCTGCTCGAAGAGATCGCGGCCTACCTGTAGGCCTGCCTCTCGCCGTCGGGGACCGTGGTGACGCGGTCTCCGACGTGCAGCACCGACTGACCGCCATTCTCCCGGGCGCGCCCGTCGACGCCGACGGCATCTTCGGCCCGGGCACCCGGGCCGCGCTCGAGGCTTTCCAGCGCCTGCGCGGCCTCCGGGTCGACGGCATCTGTGGCCCTCAGACCTGGAACACCCTGGTCGAAGCCGGTTTTCGCCTCGGTGACCGCTTTCTCTACCGCCGGACTCCGATGCTGCGGGGTGACGACGTGGCCGAGCTGCAACAACGCCTGTGCACGCTGGGTTTCGACACGGGCCGGGTCGACGGGATCTTCGGGGACGCCACGGTGCGCGCGCTCGATGAATTCCAGCGCAACGCCGGACTCCCCGTCGACGGCATCGTCGGGGGCGCCACCCTCGAGGAGCTGGTGCGCCTGGAGAGCCGCCACCACCAGCCCGCGCTGGTCTCCGCCGTCCGGGCCCGGGCCGCCCTCCGTGACGCCCCGCCAACCCTGCGCGGCCGCCACATCGCGGTCGGCGAGAGCGGCGGGCTGGGCAGCGTGACCGGAGCGCTCCGGCGCCGGCTGACCTGGGGGGGCATACGAGTGACCGAGCTGCACCACCCCGACGATGCCGTCCAGGCCAAGGAGGCCAACGAGCTCGGCGTCGACGTCTTCATCGGGCTCCGGCTCAATCCCTCGACCTCAGGCTGCCGCACCGCTTTCTGGTCGGGCCGTCATGACGAGTCCCTTGGTGGCCGCCGGTTGGCCGAATTCGTGCAGGCGGCCGTGCCCGAAGCGCTCGGCGTCACGGACGCCGGCGTGCTCGGCATGTCGGTGCCCCTGCTGCGCGAGACACGCATGCCAGCGGTGCTGATCGAGGTCGGTCCGGCTAACAGCGTGGTTGAGGGTACGCCCGCTCTTGCGGCCGCTCTAGCCGCTGCGCTCGGGCGCTGGGCCGACGCCTCTTGGGATTGATTACCAGTAATCACAGCTAGTGCACTTGCACTTGTCGGTGACTCTGGCGCTCTCTCGGCCCCGGCGACGGTTCCGCGATCAATGCTTCCGGAAGGTGAACGAAGTGACAATCCACAACGTCATGCACAGGTTGTGGATGAAGCTGTACCGCCCCTTGACGGTTGCGTGAACTAGGCGACGCCCCCGTCACCGACCATGGCGCGATAGATGCGCTCGAGGTCCTCGAGGGTCGCGAACTCGACCACCAGCCGGCCCCTCCGATTCTGAATATCGACCTTGACCCGGGTGTTGAGGTAGGTCGACAGCAGGTCTTCGAGCTCCAGGACGCCGGGCTCCGGGAGCTTGCGCACCGTCGCTCGGCGGCTGCTCGGTTCGGTGGTACCTGAGGTGGCACCTGTAGATGCCGCCGATTGGTCTACCGCTTCCGGCACATCGGGGACGACTCTGAGCTCGGAACCCCCCTGGCGGACCATCTCCTCGACTGCCCGAACCGTCAACCCCTCCTCGACGATTTGATCGACCATCCTCTCCTGCAACGCCCGGTCGGGGGTGCCCAGCAGGGCACGGGCATGCCCGGCCGAGATGGTCCGCTCCGCCAGGGCACGCTGAGCCCCCGCCGGCAACTGCAACAGGCGGAGGGTATTGGTCACAGTGGCCCGACCCTTTCCCATCCGGGTGGCCACCTGCTCATGGGTGAGCCCGAACTCGTCGATCAGCTGCTGGTAGGCGGCCGCCTCCTCGAGGGCGTTGAGGTCCACCCGGTGCAGGTTCTCGACCAGCGCCTGCTCCAGGCTGGCCACGTCGTCGGCCACCTGCACCAGCACGGGGATTGTCTGCAGGCCGGCGCGGCGGGCGGCGCGCCAGCGTCGCTCCCCCGCGATGAGCTCGTAACTGTCCTCTTCGTCCTCGAGCTGGCGTACCAGCACCGGCTGGAGCAGACCGACCTCCCGGATGGAAGCTGCCAACGACCCCATCGACTCCTCGTCGAAGTGACTCCGGGGCTGGTAGGCGTTCGGCCGAATGTGCGAAATCGGGACGACCCGGAGAAGAGAATCGGACTCCCCCGTCGCCTCACTCGGGATCAGGGCACTGAGGCCCTTACCGAGACCGCTGCGGCGCGCCATTGCTCACCTCCTTGGCCAGCTCGCGATAAGCCACTGCTCCCCGCGAGGTCGGATCGAACACCGTGATGGGCTGCCCGAAGGACGGTGCTTCGGAAAGGCGGACCGTACGAGGAATGACCGCTCGGCAGACCCGCTCGGAGAAGTGCTCCCGCACTTCGTTGGCCACATCGACTGACAGCCGGGTCCGGGCGTCGTACATGGTCAGCACAATGGTGCTGACCTCCAGGGTCTGGTTCAGGTTGGTCGAGACCAGATTCACGTTCCGCAACAGCTGGCTCAGACCCTCGAGGGCGTAGTACTCGCATTGAATGGGGACCAGCACCTCGTCGGCGGCGGCCAGGCCGTTGACCGTGATCAGGCCGAGCGATGGTGGACAGTCGATGATGACGAAGTCGAAATCGTCGACCACGCTGTCGATGGCCCGCTTCAGCTTGAGCTCCCGGCTGAAGGCCGGAACCAGCTCTATCTCGACGCCGGCCAGATCGATGGTGGCCGGTGCCACGAAGAGGTTCTTGACGCTCGTCGGCTCAATGGCGTCCTCGAGTGGCAGATCCCGCATGATCACGTCATACATTGAGTGCTCGAAATTCCGGGCCTCCACGCCGAGACCCGTCGTGGCGTTGCCCTGAGGGTCGAGGTCGATGACGAGCACGCGGTAGTCGAGCTCGGCCAACGCCGCCCCGAGGTTCACGGTTGTGGTGGTCTTACCCACGCCACCCTTCTGGTTGGCGACCGCGATGATCCGTGGCAGCTCCCGGGTGACCGGCTTCGATCCGTTCAGCAGCCCTGTGGCCTCGTCCCCGATGGAAGGGGTCCGCATGGCGTGCTTGGGGGGGGTGGCCGGCCGTTGCGCCACCACTGGCTCGGCCACCTCCGCCACCACGGTCTCCGGCTCGACGGCCATGGCCTGGGCGCCCGGAGCCGCCGGAGCCGCTGCTGCTGAGTCGGGAGCAGCCTCGACCGGAGCAACGACGGGCTCCGGTTCAGTCGCCACAGGATCGACGGTACCGGTGACAGGACCGTCCGACGGGGGAGTCGGTGGGGCCTCGGGCACACCCGGTGGGACCTCAGAGCCCACGGGGCCTGCCGCGGAGGTCGCCGGGGTTTCGGAGTTCTCCTGGTGGACGGGGGAGGAGGACGCCACCTCGGGTGCTGTCACCCCAGCAGAATCGCCATTCGGCGGATCCGCCTCCTGCGCTCGTTCCTGGTCATAGTCATAAGGAGCGACCGCCGGCCCTCCTGATCCACCTGTCTCAGCAGGGTCTTTGTCCCTGCGTCTGATGCGCATCAGGTGGGACTTCCGAAACGCCGTGGCACGCCGCCTATCCTGGCCTGCCGGCGTCCTGAGGTCAAGACTTGAGATTGTTCCACGTGGAACTGCCATTGGAGTGCTCGAGCTGAATTCACCGGTTCGTTCCACGTGAAACATCTTCTCGTCACACTGCTTCCAGTCTCACCGATTTTCGGCACACTGCGCTGGCCTGGGCTGCAGGAGCACAGCCTCCGTACCGCCGGGCCAGGTCGGCCCTTCAGGGCAGTTCCCGTCGGACCCGGTAGACCTGGGTCGGACCCCCTTGGACATTTCTTCCGGCGGTGGGGGAGCGGTCCGGGTAGCCCATGATCCGCCCAAGTCGGATCAGTAGACGGTTCGCTCGGACGCCACGCCGTGCCACACCACTACCGGCCTCTGATCCTTCGACGGGGGTGGGGGCAGTCCGATCAGAAGAGGGGCTTTTTGGACGGGACCCCGTTCCGCCGGGGGAAGCGCTCGGGACAGGCCTCGACCTGGCGTAGCAAGCGGTATTCGAAATCCTCGTGCATCACTTCGGCCGGTCGCAGGCCGAGCTGGCCGAGAGGTCCGACCGGCCATCGGCTGTCTCCGTCCTCTTCGCCTCCCGACCGGGGAGGCTCGGAGACGAGCAACCATGCCCCCACCTTCAAGAAGGGGGCGGCACACTCGGCCACCACAGCCGGGCGACCGAAGGAGCGGGCCAGCGCCCCGTCAAAACCCGCCCTGAGGTCCGGCTCACGGCCGCAGACCTCGGCCCGCCCTTCCAGCACCGAGACTCGATCCTCGAGGCCCAGGCGCTCAACGGCCCGGCGTAGAAAGGCGACGCGCCTCCCGTTGGCCTCCAGGAGGACCAGGGTGACCTCGGCCCACTCGGCCGCCACCACGAGACCGGGAAGCCCGCCCCCTGAACCGAGATCCACCAGGCGGGGAGAGCCCTCGGGGGACAGGCGCCGGCCGATGGCGGCAAACCCCTGGGCATGGCGGACTTGAGGATCCAGCGGGCCTGGCCCGAGGAAACCCAGGGCGCGAGCATCCGTGAGGAGCTCGAGCACGAGAGTGGGGAAGTGGTCCCCTTCGTCGGCGCCGGGCACCGGCGCCGGATCAGTCCGCTGGCGCGATGACGATGTGGCGGTTGGGGTCTTCGCCCTCAGAGCGGGTCTGGACCCCGGGCATCTCGTTGATTGCGTCGTGCACGGCCTTGCGGTCGGCCGGGCTCATCGGCTCGAGTGCCTTCTCCTGACCCGAAGCCAGGACCTCTTCGGCAATCTGGACGCTGAACCGCTTGAGGGCGGCAGAGCGCCGCTCTCTGTACCCGGCCACGTCGACCAGGATCCGATCGGTGCGCGAGGGGCATTGGCGCTGGACGACGGCCCTCGTCAGGTCTTGTAGGGCAGCCAGGGTCGACCCCCGGGGGCCGACGAGGATTCCGAGGTCCTCACCGAGGGCGGCAATTTCGACCGTGTCCTCATCGAGGAGCCGGGTCTCGACCGTGCCCTCCATTCCGAATTCGGTCAGGAGCTCGGCCACGAAGGCCCGCCCGACCTCTCCCTGCTCTTCGAGCGTCATACCTTCGGCCATGTCCTCTGTCTCCTTCGCTTCGGTGCTCCGCTTCGGAGCCTTTTCGGCCGACGGCCCCCTAGAGCCGTTGCTCGAACTTTCCACCGACGCCACCCCGGTGGTCGTCGACTTGCTGCGATTACGCCGGCGCCGGGCCGAGCGGCTGGTGCCGCTGCCTGTCCCGGCCGTGGTCGCAGCTGTTCCGTTCGTCCCTGCCGCTGCGTCGTCGGAGACGTCGGTGCTGCCGGCATCGTTCCGGTTACGCCCAGCGCCTCCCGAAGGAGGCCGCTGTCCGCCTTGACGGCTCCCTTGGCCCCCCTGACCGCCTTGCCCCGAACGGCCGCCGCCACTCCGGCGTGACCGCTCCCGCCGCGGCCGTGCCCCGACCGGACGGACCCGCGCCCGCACCCTGGCTTCGACCCGGACACGCCCGAAGAGTCCCGTCTTGGGCTCGTCCACCACAATCACCTCAGCATCGCCTGCGGCGACGCCCAGCTGATCGAGTGCTTGTTCGGTCGCTTCTTCGACGGTCTTGCCCGCCACCTCAACCCACTCCACGCGCTATCGAGCCTTTCTTGTCCGCTTCGAGCGCGACCGCGGGTGCGACTTGGGGTCTGGTGCAGCCTCGACATCCTCGTCATTGGCCACCTTGCCGTTCGTCGGTCGCTTCCCCGCTGCCGGCTTCTTCCCGTTGGTGGGCGCCCGGCCATTCGTCTTCGCGCCATTGGTCTTGGCTGCGTTCTTGGCCGGAGGCAGTGTCGCCTTGGCTGCTGCGGTCCCATCCGTGGCGGTCGACGCCTTCTTCACCGGCTTCGGAGGTGGTTTCTCCTTCTCCTTGGTCGCACCGATCTCACGCTCGTGCACGACCGGTGTCACCATGCCGCTCCGGAACATGAATTCCTTGGTGCCGATCCGCATCGCCGATGAGACGACCATGTAAATGGTTGCGCCAGCAGGCACTCTAAGGTAAATGACACCGAAGATAATAGGGAAGAACTTCTGCATCTGTTGCATCTGTGGATTCGCCGCGGCAGCCTGCGGATTACGACTATTCATCTGCTTCATTTGGTAGAACTGCATGAACATCGCAGCACCAATGAGCACCAGGTAGGGGAGTACTAATACTGCCTGGCTCGCACTCCCTGGGAAGGCATGATGTGACAGCGGAAGGGACGACAAATCCATTCCAAACCACCAATGCATTTGGCCATTACTGGCCACCAAAGCATCGTGCATCTGTGAGTGCGTTGGAATGTAACGTGGCGACGCGCATCCGGCCTTTGCCATGCACTTGACTGTCAGACCCGCCGCATTGGTATATGAGGTTCCCTTCGGCACCACATACGAGAGCCCGCGGATCAGCGAGTACAGCACAATGAGGAAGGGCATCTGCAGGAGACTGGGGAGGCAGGCCCCGAACGGGCTGGTCCCGTTCTCCTTGTAGAGCTTCATCATCTCCTGGTTGAGCAGTTCCCGGTTCTCCGCGCCCTTGTACTTGGCCTGGAGCTTCTTCATCTCGGGCTGCAGCCGCTGCATGGCCAGCATCGACTTGGTGCTCTTCACCGTGACCGGCGTCAGAGCCAGCATGATGATGATGGTCAGGCCGGTGATGGCGAAGCCGTAGTTGGGCCAGACGGCGTAGAGGCCGGCCAGAATGAGGCCGAAGAGTTCGAAGAGCGGGTGGAAAATCTCTCCGACCAGCTTGAACAGGGAATTCTCCGCCAGGACGGGGTGGATCAGCACGGGTGGCTCCGTTCATGGGCGTGGACTCGAACGGGGACCAGGTCCACACCGTGGGGCCCGAAGGGACGACAGCGCAGCAGACGGCGGGCGCTCAGCCCGAGGCCACGCCAGAAACCGTGCACCGTGAAAGCCTCCACCGCGTAGGTGGAACAACTCGGATAGAAGCGGCAAGGGGAGATGCGGCCGGAGGCCGCGCCCTGGTAGGCGGTGACAAGGGCCACGGCCATCCGGACGGGACGGCTGTACGCGGTGGCAGGGCTGCTCACGCCGCCACCCGACCACGCCCGGCCTTCACGAGCGCCTTCGCCACATCGTGGCGGAACACCGCTGGGTCCGCTGCCGCGGCCGCCGGCTCGAGCCGCAACAGGTAGGCCCCCCGCGGCAGAGTCGGTGCCTCCGCTCGCACTACTTCGCGGGCTCGCCGGCGCAGCGAATTCCGCACGACCGCATTGCCGCAGTGACGCCCAATTGCGTACGCCACCTGGGGAAATACTCCAGCATCGCCAACATCCGCCGGTACGAACGTCACCCGTACGGGGCCGCTGGCCCCACGGGCCCGTGAGCGTTGCAGCTCGGCGAACGCCGCGCGGCGGGTGATGCGTCCGACCGTCCGTGCAGGCACTCGAGGCCCTCAGACGGTGAGACGGTGGCGCCCCTTGAGCCGCCGTGACTTCAAGATGGCCCGCCCGGCCCGCGTGGACATGCGCTTGCGGAACCCGTGGGTGCGAGCCCTTTTCCTGGTGTTCGGTTGATAAGTGCGCTTCACGTCAATTCAGCCTTTCGCGACAGCCGTACGGTGATCCGGAGCCGGTTCGTCGCTGGTCCCATGCCTCGGCCTTCGAGTCGATTCCAGCCGCCGGTGGCGAGTCCGACCATGTTAGGCGCGATTTGCCAATGGCCTCTAGTCGCATCGCCTGGCACGGTGTACGTTCATCCAATTACCCGTACCGAGGATCGTTCCGAACATGCTGGCTGGACGCCGAGGGGGGAGAAGGGGCGTTCGGAACTCGCAGTGACCCAGGCCGGAGATCTTTGGACACGATGCACCGGGTCCCTGCGCGACCAGGTGTCCGAGAGTACGTGGCAGCTGTGGCTCTCGGGCATCGAGCCGGTGGCCTATACCGATGGTGAGTTCGTGCTGGCCGTGCCCAACGGTCTGATCCGGGAGCGGGTCGAGTCGCGGTACCTGCCCATGATTGAGGACACCCTGGCCAACGAGGTTGGTGCGCCTGTGCGCGGCCGCCTCGAAGTCCTGGAGAGCGGGCCGCCGGTCGAGGTGGTGGTGGAACCGTCCACCGAGCAGGTGTTCGGCCTGACTCCCGAACCCCAGCCGGCCCCCACCCCGTCTGCACGAAGTGGTCGTGAATCGCCGGCTGTCCAGCTCGATACCAAATTCACGTTCGAGACCTTCGTGGCCGCATCGTCGAACCGCCTGGCCCACGCGGCGGCCCAGGCGGTGGCCGAAACACCTGGTCGGTCCTACAACCCGCTGTTCATTTACGGGGACTCGGGACTGGGCAAGACCCATCTGCTCCACGCCATCGGGAACTACGTCACCGAGAACTACCCACGCCGCAAGGTCCTGTACGTCACCACCGAGACCTTCATGAACGACTTCGTCGACTCACTGCGGACCTCGACCACCCTGACCTTCAAACGGCGCTACAGGGAATGTGACGTCCTGCTGATTGACGACGTCCAGTTCATGGAACGCAAAGAAGGCCTGCAGGAGGAGTTCTTCCACACCTACAACGACCTGAAAGGCGCCTCGAAGCAGATCGTCCTGACCTCTGACCGACCGCCCAAGTCCATAGAGACCCTGGAAGACCGGCTGCGCAGCCGGTTCCTCTCCGGCCTGATCACAGAGATCGACCCTCCTGACCTCGAGACCCGCCTGGCCATCCTGCGGGCCAAGTCCCTGAGTGAGCACCAGGAGGTGCCTGACGACGTCCTGGAGTTCATAGCGTCCCACGTCAAGAACAACATCCGGGAGCTCGAAGGTGCACTCACCCGCATCTGCGCCTTTGCCAATCTCAACAAGGAGCCGATCTCCTTGGGCCAAGCGGAGAAGGTCCTCTCCGACCTCGTGCTCGCCGGCGAGCCGCGCCGGATCACCCCACAGACGATCCTCGACGCCACCTCGGCCAGTTACGGCTTCTCCGTCGACGCCATCTGCGGTCCAAGTCGGACCCGACCGCTCGTGACGGCGCGCCAGGTCGCCATGTACCTGACCAGGGTGCTCACGGATTACAGCTACCCCGCCATCGGGCGCGTCTTCGGCAACCGCGACCACACGACCGTGATCCATGCTGTGGACAAGATCACCGGTCAGATGCAGGAGCGCCGGCAGATTTACGAGCAGGTCACCGAGCTGATCCAGAAGATCCGTGCCGGCTCGGCCTGACACGTCACCCAGTCGCTCAGCCGTCCGCCAGGTTGTGGTTTGCCGAGGGCAAAGGTTGTGGATCACCGCAGCGAAGCCTGGGGACCGCTCGCCTGTTCGTCCCCAGGCTCCCGCGGCGGGCCACGCGCGTAGCATCAGACCCGCACCATCCCCACAACGCCATGGGGACAGCGACATCGACCCCCAGCAGGGATGGGACCATGTCATCCACAATCCACACCCCTTACTACCCCTACCAACCTCATATACCTCTCCCTCCACGATGAAGGACTGGGAAAACTCCCGAAAGGACTGGCGTCGGTGAAGTTCAGATCCGAGCGCGATGCACTCGTCGACATGCTGGCAACAGCCAGCCGTGCTGTGGGGGGCCGTGGTGGTTCATCACCGGTCTTACTCGGCCTCCTGTTGACATGTGACGGGAATTCGTTGTCCGTGACCGGTACGGACCTTGATCTCACCATTCAGGTCACCGGTGAGGTGATCGGGATCGACAACGGAAGTTGTGTCATTCCAGCCCGGCTCTCGACCGACATTGTGCGCCGGCTGGAGCCCGGAGCGGTGACGTTTGCTGATCAGGGGGATCACCTCACCATCAGCGCGGCCCGTTCTACCTTCAAGCTCCACACCTACCCGGTCGTGGAATTCCCTCCGGTGGGCAAGACCGACGAGCCGACGACCCAACTGTCCGAGACGGCTCTCGGCGAAGCAGTCCGCCAGGTCGTGCGCGCGGCATCACATGACGACGGCCGGCCTCTGCTGACCGGGGTGCTCGTGTCACGCGTCGACGGCTCCATCCGCATGGTGGCGACCGACTCGTACCGCATGGCGATGCGTGATCTGCCCAGCTCGGAGACCATTCCCGGTGAGGAAGATCTTCTCGTGCCGGCCCGTGCGCTCTCCGAACTCCAACGCCTTCCCACAGGAACGATTTCGGAGGGTTCGGAGACAAACCGCGTCGGCGTGGCAGCGAACAGCAACGAAATCACGTTCTGGCAGGGCAACGTCCAGATCAGTACCCGCCTGCTCGAGGGCAAGTACCCGGACTACAAGCAGTTGATCCCGGATCACTACCCGAACCGGCTCCACCTCGGCAAGGAAAGCTTCTTGGCCGCGCTCAGAAGGGTCCAGCTGCTGGTGCGTGACAATACGACGCCGGTGCGGTTGTCCATGCGCCAAGGTGGTGTGGATCTGAGCGTCCAGAGCCAGGACGTGGGTGATGCCGCCGAGGCGGTCGACGGGGATTACACCGGTGAGGACCTCGTGATCGCCTTCAATCCGTCGTATCTGATCGACGGTGTCGAGGCTGTTGCCGGGGACGAAGTGATCGTCGAGACGGCAGATGCGTCGCGGGCCGCCACGGTGCGGGGCGCTGAGGATCAGCAGTTCCGGTATCTCCTCATGCCGGTCCGGGTCTCCTGAGCAGCCCGCGGCCGCGGTGAGCGTCCGGCATTTGGAGCTGGCCGATTTCCGTATTTTCCACGCCGCGCACATCGACCTGGAGAGCGACGGAACCACCGTCATCACCGGGCCCAACGGAACGGGAAAGACCAGTGTTCTCGAAGCCCTGGCGTATCTCGGGACCAGGCGCTCGTTTCGCGGCGCACCCCCCGAGGCAATGGTCCGGACCGGCGCGGAGAGCGCCATCGTGCGGGCAGAGCTGGAGGGGGTGGACAGCCCGACCCTGGTGGAAGCACAAATCCTGCCTGTCGGTCGGAGTCGTACGAGGGTGAACCGCAAGTCCGTCAACGGCCGTCGCGAGCTCGGAGCGGCAGCACCGTGCACGATCTTCTCCCCTGAGGACCTGGTGATCGTCAGCGGCGGCCCGAAAGGCCGCCGCGAGGTCCTCGACGACGCGTTGGCCGTGCTGGACGCCGAAGGGGCCAGGGCGGCGGACGAGACCGACCGGATTCTCCGTCAACGGGCCGCCTTGCTCAGACAGTCGGGCGGACGGGGTGGGGAAGAGATCGCGCTGACACTCGACGTATGGGACCAACGTCTGGCCGATGCCGGAAAGGTCCTGGCGGCGGCCCGCGAGCGCCTGGTCGCGGACCTGGACCCGCTGGTCGCCTCGGCATACAGCCACCTGGCCGGCATGGGGGACGAGGTCCTGACCGTGCAACGGTACGTGCGGAGCTGGGATGGTGATCTGCTCCATGCGCTGGCCGCTTCCCGTCGGGATGACCTCCGACGAGGAGTGAACACGGTCGGTCCACATCGGGACGACCTGCTCCTCGAGATTGACGGCAGGGAGGCCAGAACCCACGCATCACAGGGTGAGCAGCGCTGCCTGGCGCTGGCCCTCCGGCTCGGCGTGCATCGGCTCATTCGAGCCCGGACACCACTCAACCCCACACTTCTGCTCGACGACGTGTTCTCTGAGTTGGATCCTGCCCGCAGCCGGGCCCTGGTGGCCGAGCTCCCGGCCGGGCAGGCCCTCCTGACAACGGCCGCACCGCTGCCAGAAGGGATTCAGGTGGCCCGGCTGCTCCCTGTACAGAGTCTGGACGACGCATGACGCGTTGGCGACGCGACAACGGTCCCCGGCGAGTGGGCGACTCCATGCCCCGTCTGTTGGACCGTCTGGGTTCGGCCCCCACCCCGGCCGTTATGGAGGCGGTGTTCACCCGGTGGGACGAGCTGGTCGGGACCGAGCTGGTGGGCCACGTGCGGCCGCAACGCGTCGACGGCCGAGTCCTCGTGGTCGCCGTGGAGCATCCGGCCTGGGCCACGCGCGCCCGCATGGATTCCGGGCTGATTCTGGCCCGCCTGCGACAGCTCGGTGAGACCTCCATCGACCGCCTGGAGGTGGTCGTCGAGCGAACCTGACCGGCGCAACAGCGACCGCACCGGAGACCGTTCAGAGGTGCCGAATTGGAGCCGCTGTCGGGTAGAATGGAGCGTTCGCATCGAAAGGCCGGGGCACTCCGTTCGGGGATTCGATACGCACCGCGAAAACCTAAGTTCTGAAAGGGCGCGCCTGTGGCAGTGAAGGTGGATGAGAGACCAGGTGAGGCCGGTGCGTCGTACACCGAGGACGACATCACGATCCTCGAGGGACTCGAAGCTGTACGCAAGCGGCCTGGGATGTACATCGGTTCGACCGGCCCCAGCGGGCTGCACCACCTGGTCTGGGAAGTCGTCGACAACTCGGTGGACGAGGCCATGGCCGGCCGCGCCACGCGTATTGACGTCACCCTGCTGGCCGACGGGGGCGTGCGGGTCACCGATGACGGGGCCGGGATCCCAGTCGGTCCACACCCCAAGTACCCGAAGCAGTCGACGGCCGAAATCGTCCTGACCACGCTGCATGCCGGCGGCAAGTTCGGCGGCAAGGGCTACCAGGTCTCGGGTGGCCTCCATGGGGTCGGGATCTCGGTCGTCAACGCTCTTTCCACCCGGGTCCTGCTCGATATCGATCGCGACGGCCAGCACTGGGAAGCCGAATTCGAGAAGGGCGGAAAGCTCAAGAAGAAGATCACCGCCACCGGGCCGGCCCCGAACGACCGCAGCACCGGCGAACCCAGGACGGGCACCACCGTCACGTTCTGGCCCGACGGCTCGGTCTTCGAGGAGACGGAGTTCCGGGCCCAGACGATCGTCGAGCGGATGCAGATCATGGCCTTCTTGAACAAGGGCCTTGAAATCCGCTTCACCGACGAGCGGACGGACCCCGTCACGAGAACGAACTACAAGTACAACGGCGGCATCGTCGACTTCGTCAAGCACCTCAACGCCTCCAAGGAGTCGCTCTTCCGGAAGGTGGCTTCGTTCGAGCAGGCGGAGGAGGGCCAGGAGGTCGAGATCGCGCTGCAATGGAACGCCGGCTACCACGAGTCGATCCACTCCTTCGCCAACGGCATTTCCACCATTGAGGGAGGGATGCACGTCGAGGGGTTCTCCAAGTCGTTGACCAACGTGGTGAACCGCTACGCCCGCGCTCGCAACATCCTCAAGGAGAAGGAGGACAACCTCAAGGGCGAGGACATCCGGGAAGGCCTGACGGCGATCGTCTCGGTCCGGCTGCGCGACCCCCAATTCGAAGGGCAGACCAAGTCCAAGCTCGGGAACACCTCCATCCGATCGCTCACGGAGCGGACGACGAACCAGAAACTGACCGAGTGGCTCGAGGAGAACCCACGCGAGGCGAGCCAGATCGTGAACAAATCGTTGCAGGCGGCACGCGCCCGCATGGCCGCGCAGGGCGCGCGCGACCTCACGCGTCGAAAGTCCGCGCTCGACGGCGCGGGCTTGCCCGGCAAGTTGGCCGACTGCTCGTCGCGCGACCCCCGCGAGTCGGAACTCTTCATCGTCGAGGGAAACTCCGCGGGCGGCTCGGCCAAGGACGCCCGCAACCCGCATACACAGGCCATCCTGCCCATCCGGGGCAAGATCCTGAACGTCGAGCGGGCCCGGATCGACAAGATGCTCAAGAACGCGGAGATCCAGGCCCTGATTTCCGCCATCGGCGCCGGACTGGCCGAGGAATTCGACGTCGAGAAGATCCGCTATCACAAGGTGATCCTGCTGGCCGACGCCGACGTCGACGGCAGTCACATCCGGACCTTGCTCCTCACCTTCTTCTACCGCCAGATGAAGCCGCTGGTCGAGGGCGGCTTCGTGTACGTGGCGCAGCCGCCGCTGTACTCGACGCTGGTGGGCAAAGAGAAGATCTACCTCAAGGACGACGCCGCCAGAGCAGCTTTCCTGGCCCAGCACCCGGATCACAAACACGACTTCAACCGGCTGAAGGGTCTGGGCGAAATGGATTACGCCGAGCTGCGTGACACCACCATGGACCCGGGAAAGCGGTCGCTGTTGCAGATCAACGTGGAGCAGGCCGCTACGGCGGACGAGGTCTGTTCCATCCTGATGGGTGACGACGTCGAACTGCGGCGCCACTTCATCCAGACCAACGCCAAAGACGTTCGCTTCCTCGATATCTGAGCGAGCGGACGGGAAGTAGGGAGCACATGCCACAGTCGACACGCGGCTCGGGTCGTGGGGGAGCGGGATCGGGCGGGGAGTCCCCGCCCGGGGCCGAGGAGCCGGTCAGCGGCTCCATCGAACCGATTGAGATCCAAGAGGAGATGGAGCGCTCGTTCCTCGAGTACTCCATGTCGGTCATCGTCGCCCGGGCACTGCCCGACGTGCGTGACGGGCTCAAGCCGGTGCACCGCCGGATCCTCTATTCGATGTTCGACAACGGGCAGCGCCCCGACCGGCCGCACAGCAAGTGCGCCAAGGTCGTGGGCGAGGTCATGGGGACGTACCACCCCCACGGCGACTCGGCGATCTACGAGGCGCTGGCCCGGATGGTCCAGGAGTTCTCCCTCCGCCACCCGCTGATCGACGGCCACGGCAGCTTCGGGGGCCGCGGTCCGGACGACGGAGCCGCTGCCATGCGGTACACCGAGTGCCGCCTGGCACCGCTCGCGCTCGAGCTCATGGCCGACATCGACGAAGAGACCGTCGACATGGTGGCCAACTACGACGGCTCGGCCCAGGAGCCGGTGGTGTTGCCGGGCCGCTTCCCGAACCTCCTGGTCAACGGCTCGCAGGGCATCGCCGTCGGGATGGCGACCAACGTCCCGCCGCACAACATGGGCGAGGTGATCGACGCCGCCCTGCACGTCTTGCGCCATCCCGAGGCTACGCCGGACGAGTTGATGGAGTTCGTCAAGGGTCCGGACTTCCCGACCGGGGCGCAGATCCTGGGCCGCCAAGGCATCCTCGACGCGTACCGGACGGGGCGAGGTTCCATCAAGATGCGCGCCGTCGCCGAAATCGAAGAGGGTCGTAACGGCGACCGCATCGTGGTCTCAGAGTTGCCGTACCAGACCTCTGTCGAGGTGATTGAGCAGAAGATCACAGAATTGGTGCGGGCCGGGGACCTCGACGGCATCAGCGGCATGCGCAATGCCTCGGCCAACCAGCAGCCGAGCTTGATCATCGACCTCAAGCGCGACGCCAACGCCAACGTCGTCCTGAACAACCTGTACAAGCAGACCCCGCTCCAGACCAGCTTCGGTGTGAACATGCTGGCCCTGGTGGACGGTGTGCCCCGCACGCTGAATCTCGCCCAGGCACTGTCGCACTACATCGCTCACCAGATTGAGGTCATTCAGCGACGCTCGCAGTTCCGGCTGGACAAAGCGCGCAACCGGGCCCACATCGTCGAAGGCCTCCTCCGCGCCATCGACATGCTCGATCAGGTCATCGCGACCATCCGCGGCAGCGCCGACCGACCCGAGGCCCGCACCTCGTTGATGGCGGAGCCGTTCTCGTTCACCGAGGTCCAGGCCACACACATTCTGGACATGACGCTGGGACGCCTGACCCGGCTCGGCCGTTCGGAGCTCGAAGCGGAGATGCAAGAACTGCTGGCCACCATCACCGAGCTCGAGGCGATTCTTTCCGATGACGACAAGCTGCGCGGGGTCATCGAGACGGAGATGACCGCCATCCGGGACAAGTACGCCAACCCACGCCGGAGCGTCATCACCCACGACCCGGGCGAAATGGGTGTCGAAGACCTGATCTCGGACGAGGAGATCGTCGTCACCATGACGCGGGCCGGCTACATCAAGTCCGTGGCGGCCGTCGCCTTCCGGACGCAGGGCCGGGGCGGCCGTGGTGTCCAGGGGGCCCGGTTGAAGGAGGAGGACCTGGTCAACCAGGTCGTGCACACGTCCGCCCATGCCTTCCTCCTGCTGTTCTCGAACCAGGGGAAGGTCTACCGGCTCCGTGGTCACGAGATCCCCATGAAGGACCGGACGGCACGTGGCACGGCTGCCATCAACCTTGTGCCACTGGCGCCGAACGAGTCGATCGCGGCCATCATCGCGACGCGGGAGTTCTCCGCTGATCAGTTCCTGGTGTTCGCCACCTCACTGGGCCAGGTCAAGAAGACGGCCCTGAGTGAGTACGACAAGTCACGCCGGGAAGGGTTCATCGCCATCAATCTGCGCGACGGGGACGAGCTGGTCCGGGTCGTGGCGACGTCGGGCGACGACGACCTGTTCGAAGTGACCCGCAACGGCATGACCATCCGCTTCAACGAGACGGACGTCCGTGCCATGGGGCGGGATGCAGCCGGCGTACGCGGGATCCGCCTGCGTGCAGGGGATGCGGTCGTGTCTTTGGACGTGGCGGCGGACGATACTGACATCCTCATCGTGACCGATGCCGGGTACGGCAAGCGCACCAAGCTCGAGCGCTTCAATCGTCAGGCGCGCGGGGGACAGGGCGTGCGGGGCATCCGGCTGACCGGCAAGCGTGGCAGCGTGGTGGCCGCCTTCATGGTGGCGCTCGACGAGGAGATCCTGTTGGTCTCCTCGGGGGGCGTGGTGATCCGTACCCAAGCCCGCGAGATCGCCTCGCAGGGACGGGATGCCACCGGCGTTCGTGTCATGAACCTCGACGACGGCCAGAGCGTGGCCGCGGTGGCCCGTGTGAACGCGGAGACCGAGGACGGGGACTGAGGTCCCAGTACGAGGTCGGCCTGCGGTAGGAGTCCCGAACTCCCGTCGTTCGGGCCGAGCTCAGAAAATGTGGAGGGACGAAAGCGGCCAGACGCGCAGCTCGACCTTGCCGACGATCAGCGACCGGTTGATCGGGCCCCAGTACCTGCTGTCGCATGAGTCCGTCCGGTTGTCACCCATCACGAAGTAGTTGTCGACCGGTACCCGGTAGGGACGGGCCAGGTTCGAGCTGTTGCCGGCGGGTCCCGCCACGGTGATGCCCTGCTCGGAGGCGGGGAGCCAGCTCTCGTCGAGCTTCTTCCCGTCGACGTAGACGTAGCCGTTCAAGAGCGAGATGACATCGCCGGGGAGCCCGATGACACGCTTGACGAGGTCGTTCACCTCGGGCCCGCCGCAGTTCTCGGTCGGCGGCCGGGAGAAGACGACAATGTCGCCCCGGTCGACGCCGTGGAGGTCGTAGCTCAGTTTGTTGACGAGGATCCGGTCGCCGATCTGCAGCGTCGGCTCCATGGACCCTGACGGGATGAAGAAGGTCTGGACGACGAAGGCCCGCAGGAGCACCGCAACGAGGACAGCGACGACAACGACAACGACCGCCTCTTTGATCCACCGCGTCGGACTCGGGCTGTCCGCGGGCACGTCCGGTGGCTGGTCGACACCAGGAGGCCCTGGCGCAGGTGGCTCCTCGACCGCCAGGACCGGATCATTGGGGTCGGGCGTCACCGGAGGCAGGCTAGACGGCGACGCGGGACCCCGGGGCTCAGGCCGATGGTGGAATGACTGAGGCCGTGTCTCGGCCGGACCGCAGCAGGGCGCCGGGCAGGGCGCCGGTCGGAGCGCCATCGCGGATGGTCTCGACGCCGTTGACCAGGACGCGGACGACCCCGTGTGAGCCGGCGTAGAGGCGAGGGGTGTCCCCGGGCAGATCGTGCACCAGGCGGGCCGGCTCGGCCCCGACCGTCTCGGGGTCGAACACGAAGAGGTCGGCGACGTAGCCCTCACGAACGAGGCCCCGGTCGCGCAGCCCGAAGAGCTGGGCCGGCTGCGCTGTCAACATGTGCACGGCCTTCTCCACCGGAACGAGCTTGCGCCCGCGCAGGCAGTCACCGAGAAAGAGGGTCGGGTAGCTCGAGCCGCACATGCGGTCGAGGTGCGCGCCGGCGTCGGAGCCGCCCACCATGGCGCGCGGGTCGCTCCAGATTTTGGCCCGCAGCTCCCAGGTAGCCTCTTCTCCGTCGTCGGTGTTGGGCCACAGCACGGTGCGCAGATCATCGGCGAGAACGATGTCGAGCAGCGTGTCGAAGGGAGCGGTCCCGCGCTCGGTCGCGATGTCGGCCACACTGCGGAAGGCGCAGCCCTCGTTCGCCGCCGAATAGGTGTCCCCGATGACGTAGGTGCCCCAGCGTGCCAGACCGCGGAAGACGCCGGCCTCCTTGCTGTGCGCCCGCTCGTCCAGCAGCGTGCGCACGGCAGGGTCCGCGAGTTTCGCCATGCGCTCGTCCTGGGGGAGCCCCATGACGTCGCCCCAGCCGGGAATGAGGAAGAGCGCGCAGTGCGTGCGGAAGCTCATGTTCATCGGGACCAGCGTGGGCATGGTGAGAGCGACGATCTGGCCACCTGCGGCAGCGGCCGCCGACGAAGCGGAAAGCTGGTGCTCAATGCGGTCGGCCGAGCGGGCGTCGACCGTCAGGACATTCCAGTTGAGCGGCCGCTGGGCGGTGACGCTCATGGTGGTCATCAGGTCGATCTCCTCGGGTGTGAAGGAGTCCAGGCACCCGTTGGTGATGTATTCGAGCGTCGTGCCCTCGTGAGACGCCACCTCCTCGCAGAAGGCGAGCATCTCCCGGCGATCGGCATATCGGGAGCTGATGGGGCGACCATCGCCATCGGAGTGTGTGCGGGACTGGGAGGACGAGAAGCCCAGTCCACCCGCCGCCAGGGACTCGGCCAGCAGGGCGCGCATGGCGGCGATTTCATCGTCGGTCGCCACCTCCTCGCCCCGGTCGGCGCCCATGACTTTGCGCCGCAATGCGCAGTGCCCGACGAGGAAGCCGGCATTGACGCCCAGCCGGCCCTCCAGCCGGTCGAGGTACTCCCCGAAGGTGGACCAGTTCCACGGCACACCGTTCTCCAGTGCGGCCAGGGGCATCCCCTCCACCTTGGCCATCATCTGGCGGATGTAGTCAGCGTCTTCGGCGTTGATGGGTGCGAGGGTGAAGCCGCAGTTGCCTCCGATGACGGTCGTCACACCGTGCACGTTGGAAGGGGAGGCCAGAGGGTCCCAGAAGAGCTGTGCGTCGTAGTGCGTATGGGGGTCGACGACACCGGGCATCACGGTCAGCCCGCCAGCATCGAACTCCGTCGCCCCGGTCTCGTCGATCTCCCCGATGGCGACGATCCGGCCGTCGCGGATGCCGATGTCGGCGAGACGGCCCGGGTCCCCGGTCCCGTCGATGACCGTGCCGGATCGGATGACATAGTCGAGCATGGGACCTCCGGAGGCGGGCGCACCTGGCGGCTGCCAGGCGCCAAATCTGACGACCCGTCAGCTTACTGCCGGCGGCGTGGCGGCCCGGGCGGGTGCTGCCCGCTAGCGCCTCGTGGCCGGGGTCACGCGGACTGGTCGTGAGCGGCCGCACCCTCGCGGTACCGCCGGATGATGACCGCTCTGATCTGCTGCAGTCGAGCTTCGACGGCGGCCTGGCGTTCGGTCAGCAGTCCCAGCTGCTCTTCGAGGAGGGCGCGGACACCAGCGGTGGCGACGGCGGACGAGAGGTCCACCCGCGCCATCTCCCGGTGGGCGGCCAGCAGGTGGTCCGTGCGCAGGAAGAGATCCACATCGATCTCCGGATCGTCCCCGCCGTCATTGCGATCCGGCCACTCGTCCTCCCTGAGGCCGCCCGTCAGGACGCCCGGGAGCCCATCGATGACGTCCTGCCACTCCGAAGTCTCCGGCGAGGCCGTCTGCGTCAGGATCGACAAGTCGGCCGCCAGGACGGTGCGGGCGTAGCTCAGCGAGTCCCTGATGAGCGTGAGATCGTCCCTCCAGGCCCGAATGGGGACATCGCCCAGGCGCTGCACATGGGCTGACCCGCCCAGGGCTCGGCCGATGTCGACCAGGTTGAGCGGCCGGTCCAGTCGCGAGAAGTCTGCGACGTCTTCGCCCCGGTCATCGTGGGCGGCTGCATCCGCTCCTGCCAACGGGTCACACTCCCCTCTCCGCCTCACGGGGCTCCTCGGGCCGACCCTGCCCTGCCATTTCTCTACCACGAAAGCTGAAATCAAAGGGGTTATGCCTTGTCCGGCCGCTGGTCTCCGTTCAGGCGAGCGGAGCGGCCGCCGAACGCGAGTTTGGGCCGCCCCCCTTGTGGATGACCGGTTCCTTCCTGGGGAACCCCTATGTCCGGCGAATACTCCCCAAGTCATCCACAGGCTGTGCCCGGGGCAATCCACATCCCCGTCCTTTCCCATCGGCGCGCCACGTGCTTTGCTCTGTGTGTGCCCGGGAGACGAGACGACAAGCCGCCACGAGTGCCGTGGTGCTGAACCTGCAATCGACCTCCGAAGGGGTACTCCCCGGGCAGCTGCTGGAGCGGGCCATCAGGGCCGGCTATATCGACGCCGGGCGGTTCAACATCCCCGATGCCAATGTCCAGCCGGCCAGCCTCGACCTGCGCCTGGGGGAGCGGGCCTTGCGCATCCGTTGCAGCTTCCTCCCGGGGACCGATTCGGTCGAGCGGAAACTGAAGGACTACATCCTCGACGAGATCGACCTCCGTGGGGATGGCGCCATGCTGGAGGCGCGGTGCCCGTATCTGATTGAGCTGAAAGAACGTCTCGACCTGCCGGCCGGATTGCGGGGTAAGGCCAACCCCAAGAGTTCGACCGGGCGGATCGACGTTTTCACCAGGGTGATCACGGACCACAGCGATCGCTTCGACGAAGTGGCGGCCGGCTATTCGGGGCCCCTCTACCTCGAGGTCGTTCCGCTGTCTTTTGCCGTCCGGGTCCGGGAGGATCTCACACTCAACCAGCTCCGCCTCTCCATGGGTCGTCCCTGGCTCAGTGACGACGAGGTCCGCCAGACGCATCTCGAGGAGCCGATCCTCTACCGGTCGGGTACCCCGGTGCCGGTCGACGAGCTCGTCCTTTCCAACGGGCTCTTCCTCGGGCTCGACCTGCGCGGTGACGAGCGGGGACAGGTCGGACACAGCACGCGCGACAGCGCGCCGCTGCTGGACCTGACGTCGGGGGGAGAGGTTGACCCGATGCCGTTCTGGGACCCGGTCTTCCGGGAGGACGGTGACCGCCTGGTCCTGTCTCCGAAGCGCTTCTACCTCCTGATGTCGAACGAGGCCGTCAGCATTCCGCCGAACCTGGCGGCCGAAATGACGGCATACGACCCGACAAGCGGAGAGCTGCGCACGCACTATGCGGGGTTCTTCGACCCGGGGTTCGGCTTCGACCCCACCGGGGGCTTTCGAGGCTCCCGCGCCGCGCTCGAGGTACGCGCCCACGACGTGCCCTTCATGGTCGAGAACGGTCAAGCCGTCTGCAAGTTGACCTTCGAGCGCATGCTCGAGGAGCCGACCTCGCTCTACGGCTCTGGCATCGGGTCGTCCTACCAGCAGCAAGAAGAGACACTGAGCCGCTACTTCCGCCGTTCGCGGGGGTAGTCGACAACCGCGCGTTGCTGTTCGGTTGCATGTTGATTGCTCCCATCGCATCGGCCGACGCGCACTGCTGCGACAGCTCGCACGCGTCGCGTTGTGTCGTCCACAACAACGCGACAACCGCGTGGAAGTGGCGCGTGATTGGTGCATGACGCGTGCAGCAAAAGTCTGGTTTCCAAAGTTCATATGACTGTTCCAACCAATTCCCGACCACATTCGGACTTCCCGGTATTCACGTCGGGCCCTCCGTTATATGGTTGAACGTGAGGGGGGTCTGTACCTCGGAGGCGGGACTCCGAGAGGCATGAGCCCAGCCGAACAGACGATTGGTGTGGAGGATCATGGGGGGGTCGAAGCCCGAGCGGGCGCATGCGAGCGACCACGCGACCTTGGAAGAGGTCTTCACGTCGCCCACGTTCGGACACCCGCTTCCTGAGACGCCTCGCCATGTGGTCCTGCCGCCCCCCGTCGTCGCGTCGACGCGGTACTTCGTCCGCAACAGACTGATCGCGTCGGGAGCCGTTGTCGCCGCCGCGCTGTCGATCATGGCCGGTGTGAGCATGGGTGCCGGCCCGGTCGCCCAGCAGATCTTCTCTGCACAGGGTCCTGCCGTCCTGCACTCCGGGGGCACGGCGACCACCGTTCCCGGAGAAGGGAACGTCGTCCCCACGGGTTCCGCAAGTCCGCTGACGGTTGCACCCGGTGCGACGTCCAGCGGCACGGGTCAGGCGCCAGCCGGAACGACGCGGTCGGCTGGCGGTGCCGCCGTGGTCGCCAGCACGTTGGCACCACAGGGTGGAGGGTCAGCGCCCACCGCCACCCTGAGCGTGGTCGGAACGGGCTCCTCTGCCCCGGCAGCGAGCGACTCCACGTCACCCCCGACGACCACCACCACCACGACGTCACCCCCGACGACCACGACGACTCCCACTTCGACCACGACGACCATTCCGGTCTCGTCGGCCTCCGGCGGCGCCGCGCCCGTCGGTGGTGGGGGGAGCAGTAGGAGCGGGTCGGGGTCGACCTCGACCGGCAACACCGGCAATACCGGCAACACGGGCGACACCGGCACGACCGGCAATACCGGCAACACGGGCGACACCGGCAACTCCGGCGACACCGGTCACGGCGGTCACGGTGGAACCGGGCACGGATTCGGCGGCGGGCGCTGCACACACCATTGGGCCCCGTCCGCCAAGCACTGCCCCTAACGGGCTGTTGCTGCGCCGCTGCACGCGGGCGGTCCGTCGCGCGCAAAGGCAGTGCACCGGCTGGTAAGCATGCGGACGCCGGCATCGTCGCGTCCCGGCACGAGCGAGGTCAGCTGTGAACTACACGAATCTTGGAACGTCCGGGCTCCGGGTCTCGAGGGTCTGTCTCGGCATGATGGGCTTCGGGAACGGCAGCGACCGGCCTTGGGTCATTGACGAGGATGCCGCAGAGCCGATCGTGAGGGCGGCCGTCGAGGGAGGGGTGACATTCTTCGACACCGCAGACGCGTACTCAGGTGGTGCGAGCGAGCTCGCGACCGGCAGGTTGGTGCCCAAGTTCCTGAGTCGGGACCAAGTCGTCATCGCCACCAAGGTGTTCATGCCGGTGAGCCCGGGCGAGAACGGCGGAGGACTCAGTCGCAAGCACATCCTCGCCGGCATTGATGCGTCGCTGGGGCGCCTGGACATGGACTATGTGGACCTCTACCAGATCCACCGTTGGGATCCCCGGACGCCTATTGAGGAGACGATGGAGGCGCTGCACGACGTCGTGCGGTCCGGTAAGGCCCGCTACATCGGGGCCAGCAGCATGTTCTCCTGGCAGTTCGCCAAGGCGCAATACGTGGCCGAGTCACACGGCTGGACCAAGTTCATCTCCATGCAGAACCACTACAACCTCCTCTACCGCGAAGAGGAGCGCGAGATGATCCCGCTCTGCCTCGACCAGGGCGTGGGGTGCATCCCGTGGAGCCCCCTGGCCCGCGGGGTGCTGGCGGGGAACCGCACTCGAGATGGTGGCCGGCACACGACCCGTTCGAGTACCGACGCCTTCACCGACTACCTCTATGACCAGCCGACCGATTTCGACGTGGTCGACGCCGTCGTCGAGGTCGCGGGCGCCCGGGACGTCACGCCGGCACAGGTCGCGCTGGCCTGGGTGCTGGCCAGGCCGGGTGTGTCGGCGCCGATTGTGGGCGCCACCAAGAAGAAGCATCTGAAGGACGCCCTGGCCGCCGAAGCATTGACCCTCTCTGAGGACGAGATGGCGGCACTCGAGAAGCCCTACGTGCCCCACCCCGTTCTCGGGCACTTCTAGACGACGCGGGGGCGGCGGGGAGCCGCGACGTCGAGCACGGGCGGGTGCTTCGTGACTGATCAGTCCGGCGGTCTCCAGGGCAGTGCTCCCCCGGCGACTCCCGGCCGTTTCAAGTGAGGGGGGAGCTCGACGGGGTTCTGCTGGGCGGGATCCGGCACTGCGTCGAGTCGCACCGTGCGCAATGGGATCTCCCCGGCCCAGACCGGCCGGTCTGCGTCGGGGCCGTCGCCGTCGAGCGGGGGGCCAGTACGGGTCTTTACCGACGCCTCGTCGAGCGCAAGGACGAGCACCGTCGTGACGGCGAGCTCGTCCTCGGACGGCTCACGTGCGTACCCCCACTGGCCGGGCGCGACCTGCTCGCTGATCGCTCGGAGTCCCGCGGTCTTCGCGCGGGGTTCGGTCAGAACCTCCGGTGTCCCGTAGATCAGAGCGGACCGGTAGTTGACGGCGTGTTCGAACACGGAGCGGGCCAGAACGATCCCGTCGATGTGCGTGACCGTGACGCATATGGGCACCCGCCCCAACGCGGACCGCAGGCTGCGACTGGCCACTGAGCCGTGGAGGTAAAGGTGATCGCCCCCGCGCCCGTAGCTGGTCGGCAGCACCATCGGGCCGTCGGGTGTCTGGAGTCCCAGGTGACAGACGAACCCCGCGTCCAGTACCGCATAGAGGTCGGCCCGGTCGTGGGACCCCTTCGGAGCGAATCGCCGCAGGCGGGTGCGCTCGGTGATGGTCAGCGCGTCGACCGGTTTCGGTGAGTCCATCGACGGATCTTCGCACGTGCGGCAGCGGCCGTCCCCAGGTACGGCGCTCAGCGCCGACGGGCCACCAGGTGCATGTAGAGCGCCGTCGTGTCCTCTCCGGGCGCCAGCTCGTCCGCATGGTCGCACGGGACGACCGCTTCGATGTCGAACCCATGTCGGTCCATTTCCGTGCGAGCGCCTCGGAGTGTCACGAAGTGGGTGACGAGCGCGAACTCATGGGCAGCGAAGGGCGCAAGACCCCAGTCACCTTCGTCGCGTGTCTGGGTCTGGAGTCGGCGCCAGTTGCGTATGGCCCTGAACGCGCCCTCGCCGCCGGCCCCGACCGCTTCGCCATTCGTGCCGTCGCCCGATATTGGCAGGAGCGACCCGATCATCCAGGTGATTCCCGCGGCGTTGCCCGGATGCGCACGGTAGAGCGGACCATTCTTGTTCAACGTGGAGTAACACAGCGTGCCGCCGATCTCGAGCACGCGGTGTGCCTCAGCCAAAATTTTGGTCCGGCCCTCATGATCGACAGCGTCGATCCCGTTGTTGCTGAACACGACCAACCCCTGGGACCCGTCGGGGATTCCCGACAAGTCGCGTGCATCGCCCAGTCGTATGTCCGCATCGGGGTGACGGCTCCCGCACAAGTCCACGAGCTCGGGGGTGTAGTCGATGCCGATGTACTGCGACGACACCAGCCGCAGGAGCGACGTCGTGCGGCCTCCGCCAACGCCGAGATCGAGTACCGGCCTGCCCCGAGCCCGGTCGGCGGCCAGGCGAAGCGCGCGCAGCTCGCCTGGGTCGCTCCATCCCTCTATGGCGTATTCCCCTGCGACCTTGGCCCAGACGGGAAGGTTCGTCTGGTCGAGAGAGACGCCTGGGTCGTCGCTTGACATAGTCGGAGTTTGGCATGTGCGGTCGAGCCCAATTGCAGTTTGGCCGCAGGCCCCGCTGGCCGAAGAGCGAGCATTGGGCGGGCCACTAGTGTCAGCCCGCAGACCGGGGCAGGAGAAAGATCGGGGGGTTGCATGCGGGTCGCACTCACGGTGGCCGATTTTCTCAACCGGGCCGCCATGGTCCACGGGCACCGCACAGCGGTGGTGGACGAGCCGGGGGTGCCAGGCTCCTACGGGACGCTCACGTATCGCGAGCTCGAGGCCCGGGCGCGGGGCATGGCCTTGGCGCTCGACGAAGTCGGGATCGAACACGGCGAGCGCGTCGCCATCGTCAGCCCCAACTCAGGGCGGTTCCTCACGGCGTACTTCGGTGTCAGCGGGTACGGCCGCACACTGGTGCCCATCAACTTCCGGCTGACGGCCGACGAGATCGCCTACGTGGTGCAGCACTCCGGGGCGTCCGTCCTCCTGTACGACCCGGATCTGACCGACCAGGTCAGCTCCGTCAAAGTGGCACACCGCTTCTGTCTCGACGGCAGTGACGACGCCGCCCTTTTCGCACCGGCACCCGACGGCGCCGTACCGCTGGCCTGGCGACCGGACGAGGACGCCACCTGCTCGGTGAACTACACGTCGGGTACGACGGCGCGGCCCAAGGGGGTGCAGCTGACGCAGCGCAACTGCTGGCTGAACGCCGCCACCTTCGGCTGGCACACCGGCGTGAGCGACCGGGACGTGCTGCTGCACACGCTCCCCATGTTCCACTGCAACGGCTGGGGCATGCCCTACGCGGTGACCGGGATGGGCGGCACCCACGTCGTGTTGCGCAAGGTCGACGGCGAGGAGATCCTGGCGCGCATCGAGCGCCACGGCGTGACGTTGTTGTGCGGAGCGCCGGCGGTGGTGGCGGCCATCCTGGGCGCGGCGGAGAGTCGGACGGCCGAGGGTCGGGACCTGCCCGGGCGCGGCACGGTGCGCATTGTGGTGGCCGGTGCGCCTCCGCCGTCTCGGACGATCGAGCGGGTGGAGTCCGAGCTCGGCTGGGAGTTCATACAGATCTACGGGCTGACCGAGACGTCACCGCTGCTGACCGTCAACCGGGCGCCGGCGGAGTGGGACGACCTGGGTGCCGCCGCACGGTCGCATCTGCTCAGCCGAGCGGGCGCCCCGGCGCTGGGAGTGCAGATCGCCGTCGATGAGGATGGTGAGGTGCTGGCACGGTCCAATCACGTCTTCGCCGGGTACTGGGAGCAACCGGAGGAGACGGAGGCGGCGCTGCGGGGCGGGTGGTTCCACACCGGTGACGGCGGCCATTTCGACGGGACCCACCTCGTGATCTCGGACCGCAAGAAGGACGTGATCATCACGGGCGGCGAGAACGTGTCCTCCATTGAGGTGGAGGACTGCCTGTACCAGCACGAGGCCGTGGCCGAGGTGGCGGTCATCGGCGTGCCCGACGAACGGTGGGGTGAGACGATCAAGGCGCTGGTGGTCGTGCGCGACGGCTCGACGGTCAGCGAAGCTGACCTCATCGCGCACTGCCGCGAGCGGCTGGCCCACTTCAAGGCACCCACCAGTGTCGAGTTACGCGAGGCGCTCGACCGGACGGCGACGGGCAAGCTGCAGAAGTACAAGCTCCGTCAGCCCTATTGGGAGGGCCGGGGCAAGCTCGTCAATTAGGCGGCGGAAGTGGCCTTCCGGAGCGCTCCTCCATGACGAGATGCCCTCGCCCGTCGAAGGCGGTGGCCACTTCGCCGCTGATCAACCGGCGCAGCGGGTCTCCTGCAATGGTGCGTCGCCACCCCGTATCGAGCCGGCTCGGCTCGCCGCAGAGCAGGTGGGCGATGTCCGTCCGCGTGGCCAGGAGACTCTGGTCGAAATCGAGGTCGTCGGCGATCTGGCGGACGAGGCCCGAGCACACGGCCACCGCCGCCGGGGGAGCCGGCGCATCCCGTCCCTCTGAGGGCATCCGGATCTGGTCCGGGGGAAGGTCGAGGCCCCGCTCCACGGCCCGCATGATTTCCGCGGCGCGACCCTGTGCCAGGTGGCGCCCGTCGACGCCACGGGTGGCGCGCAGCTCCTCGCCGTTGCGGGGCGGCCGTTGGGACAAGGCGAGGAGCCCGAGGTCCGACAACACCATGCGACGAGGGCGGTTGGTCTCCGAGGCCGTGCGCTCGCGCCACGCCGCCACCTCCTGTGCCACGGCACGCGAGCGGCGCGACATGCCGCGGATGTCGCCCAGCTTCCACCAGGCCTCTTCGGGGACGCGGGCCGGCGTGCGGTCGCCGAGCACCTGTTCGCATTCGCTCAGGGCCCATTCCAGCCGCCCCAGTGCCCGCAGCTTTTCGGTGAGCACGTTGCGCAGCTCCAGGAGGTGGGCGACGTCGTTCAGGGCGTAGGTGACCTGGCGCTCCGAAATCGGACGGACCAACCAGTCAGAGAGCCGGTCGGCCTTGGGGAGCGAAATGCCGAGCATCTGGTCCACCAGGCGGGACAGCGAGGGCGTGGACAGGCCGAGGAAGCCGGCGACGATCTGGGTGTCGAAGACGGTGGTGGGGACGGCCCCGCAGGCCGCCATGAGCACATCGAGATCCTGCGAGGCGGCGTGGGCCACCGCCACGCCCGGCCCGCCGAAGACCCGGGCCAGCGGTGCCGGGTCCACCGCGAGAGGGTCGACGAGCGCCATGTTGTCGGCCCAGGCGATCTGAATGAGTGCCAGGTCCGGCACGTAGGTCTTCTCGGTGTGGAACTCCGTGTCGAAGCCGTAGGAGTCCTGTGCGGCCACTTCGTCCACCAGCGCCTCGAGGCTCTCGGCGTCGACCACCATGGTCGGTGGCGTGCTCATTGGGGAGTGGCCTCGACCGGCCTGGGTCCAGGTGCGCTCGTCTTCGTTGCTGGGGGGGAAGGCTGAATGGTCCGACTCGTGGTTTCTGGGTGGCGCTGAACCCGGGCGGCCCGGCGACGGATGCGGCCCGGCGAGTACCCGAATGGGCCTCCTGGCGTCAGGACGAGACTAGCGCGGTCGCCGGTCGCCCCGAGCAGGCTTCCGCCTTTTCTCCCAGTTCAGAGGAGGTTTTGCCGGACTGCGCCCCGCCCGCGGCACGCGCCGGTGCGGGTACCGCTGGGTACACTGGAGATGCCTTCGGCCGCACTGTCGACGCGGCGAACGCACATATTTGCAGCCCACCTGATGACTTACGGCTCTGTTTCGGCCCGAAACGTACCGATAAGAGTGAGAAGTCTGTAGCGGAGGGGGACGGCGTGAAGAGGGCCAAGAGGAAACTTGGCGAAGCCGCACCGAGCGAGCGGGGAGAGACGCGCCCCGTCCCCGAAAGCACGGAACGGGCTCCCGCCGGACCGCCATCGGCCGGCGCGGCCAAGAGCGTCGAATCGATGCTGCGGGAGTTCAGTTCGGCCGGGCCCGACACGCCCGTCCCCGGCGGGTCGCCGCGAGGCCAGTACGACCAGCTCTGGCAGTTGTCCATGGCCGATCCGCACACGGGACTGGCCAACCAGCTGCTACTCCTCGACCGCCTGACCCAAGCACTGGTCCGCCGCCGCCGCCACGGGGGCGAAGTCGTCGTCTGCCACATCAACCTGGACAATCTCGCTGAGATCAACGTGGACCTCGGCTACACGACCGGGAACGCCGTGCTCTGCGAGGTGGCCCGCCGTCTCACTTCGGTGCTCCGGGCGGAGGACACGATCGGCCGGGTCGGTGGGAGCGAGCTGGTGGTGGTCGTGGCCGTGGCGGACGAGCAGGTGGTGGACCCCCTGCTGCGCAGACTGCAGCACACGCTGGACGAGCGGGTGACAGAGGGGGGCCAGGACATCCGCCTCCACAGTTCGCTGGGGGTCGCTGTGGCCGAGGATTCCGAGTCGGCGGAGGACGTGCTGGCCCGAGCCGACCGATCCACCCGGGTCAGCCGGCGCTGAGACCCAAGGGGGAGCGGACGGCGGTCCCCGTGCCTGGTTGTGCCTGCAGCCCCGAACGCGTGTTGGGGACGGACGCCCGATAGGGAGTATCGGCTCTATTCGAAACAGGAGTATCGGCCCTATTGGTGGAACCCAATTCCGGCAAAATTATGAGAGATGTCTATGTACAGCGAGCTGCTCACCGAAATCTGTGGTGACGTGGACCCGCTGCCATTGCCTGTTTCCCGGGACGAGTTGGTGGTGATCCTGCTCCAAACACGTCGACGTCTGAACGAGCAGGGCGGTCAGGGTAAGCAGGGCGAGCACATGATGGCGGAGGATCTGGCGCTCGAACTCGATCACGACCGCATGCTGCTGCGCCTCTGCACCGCCGTGGGCATTGAGTCCGAACCCGAGCGGTTCGGGAACCCTCTGGCCGAGCGGGAGCGCCTGGAGCAACGTCTGCGCGAAGTCGGAGTGGACTTCCGGACCCTCGACGACCACCGGCGCGACCGGGTCGCCTAGTCACACCTGGACCCGGACCCGTGGACCGGGGCGCTCAGGACCGGGGATTGAAGGCTTTGCGCTCGGCCAGGACGGCGGCGTAGACGGCGGCCTCGGTGCGGCGGCGCATGCCGAGCTTCGAGAGCAGGCTGGAGACGTAGTTCTTGACCGTGGCTTCGGCCAGGAACAGCTGCTCCGCGATCTGGCGGTTGGACTGGCCCTGCGCAATGAGCTCCAGCACCTTGCGTTCCTGCGGGGTGAGGACGGTGAGGCGCGACTCGGCCTCCTGGTCCTTGCGCAGGCGATCGAAAAGCTCCTGGGTCAGGACCGGATCGAGCAGGGACATGCCCTGACTGACCCGGCGGATGTCCCCCAAGAGGTCGCCCCCGCCAACCTCCTTGAGGACGTAGCCCGAAGCGCCGGCCATGATGGAGGAGAAAAGGGCGTCGTCGTCGGAATACGACGTGAGCATGAGGCAGCGAACCTGGGGTGTCAGGGACTGGACCTCCCGGCAGACCTCGATGCCGTTGCCGTCCGGGAGCCGGACATCGAGGATGGCCACATCGGGCATCAGCTCGCGAATGAACCGCAGGCCCTCCTCAGCGGTTCCAGCCTCACCGATGACATCCATGTCGTCCTCGGCCTCGAGGAGCGTACGGAGCCCCGTCCGCACCAGCTCGTGGTCGTCGAGGAGGAACACCCGAATCGTCATTTTCCCAATATTGCCACGCTCGAGCCCGGGTTCGGCTCCCCCGAAGCGGTGCGCAACCCACTTGCACCCGGCTCCGCACCACGAGCCACGGGTCCCCCTCTATCCTGACGAGCCGTGCAGCCCTTCGACCGGATCGACGATCCCGCCAAGCTGCGTCGCCTGGTGCAGGCGATCCTGATCCTCGATGCCGAGCTCAACCTGCCGCTGGTGCTCCGCCGGATCATTGAGGAGGCCAGCGACCTGGTCGACGCCCGGTACGGGGCCCTCGGCGTGCTGACCGAGGACGGGCAGGCTCTCGAGCAGTTCCTGACCGTCGGGCTGAGCCACGAGGAGGAGCGCGCCATCGGTGCCCGTCCCACCGGACGCGGGGTCCTCGGCACCCTGATCGGAGAGGACAAGCCGATCCGCCTGGCCAACGTGGCCCAGAGCCCGGACAGCTTCGGGTTCCCCGCCCACCACCCTGCCATGTCGTCGTTCCTCGGCGTCCCCGTCCGGGTCCACGGCGAGGTCTACGGGATCCTGTACCTGACCAACAAGAAGACGGCACCGGAGTTCTCCGAAGACGACGAGGAGCTGGTCCATGCTCTGGCCATGGCCGCAGGCACGGCGATAGAGAACGCCCGTCTCCATGGCCTGGTGCGCGACCGTGCGCTGACCGAGGACCGGGACCGTATCGCCCGCGATCTGCACGACTCGGTGATTCAGCGCCTGTTCGCCATCGGGCTGTCGTTGCAAGGGACCGCGCGCCTCGTCGAGCGGCCGGAGGCGGTCATGCGGATCGGAGAAGCCATCGAGAAGTTGGACGAGACGATCCGCCAGCTCCGCAAGGCCATTTTCGACATTGAGCTCACCATCAACAAGGAAGGCCTGCATCCCAAGGTCCTCGACCTCGTGCACGAGTTACGTCCCGTGTTGGGGCTCCTCCCGCAGGTGTCCTTCAGTGGTCCGGTGGACACGGCGGTCAGCGCCGCCCTGGTCGAGGAGGTACTGGCAGTGCTCCGCGAGGCCCTGACCAACGTGGGCAAGCACGCCCATGCCTCGCAAGTCGTCATCACCATTGCCGCCGGCGACGAGCTGCGCCTGGTGGTGGCCGACGACGGCGACGGCATCGGTGACGGCAACGCAGCGGGTCTCGGTCTCAAGAACCTCCGCCAGCGGGCGGAGCGCCTGGGTGGCAGCGTCGAGCTGGGGACTTCCCGCGAAGGTGGAACGCGACTGACCTGGCATGTGCCGATCGGCTCGGCCGAGACGGGACCCGGGCCGACCTGACGACGGGGCGCGGCGGCGCCCCCGACACCGACGCGTGGCGTCGGCGCGGTCGGAGAAACAGAAAACGCACAACTCGGGTCACACCATTTGCACAAATGGCTCAAGGACCCGTTGTGTCCGGGCCGATCTATTGATCATCGTTTGTTGAACGAAAAAGGCAAACCTCTCGCGAGGGAGGGACGCAAAGCTACGGGACTCGCTTGAGTTCGCCGGGCCGCCGAATTAGCCACGAGCGTCTCGCTCGTCGTCTTCGCGACCCTGCCTCTGCGGGTCGAGGGGGAAGACGATGCAGGAATCCAGAAGGAATCGATCACTCGCGCCGGTGTTGGGACGAGCGCTGGCGACCCTCCTCTTGGTTCCCGTCATCGCCCTGGGAGTGGCGACGGCGTTCTCCTCGGGTACGGGTCCGGCCAGCGCGTCGAGCGCGGTCCGCTCGAACGACTACAGCGGGGGCATCCTGATGGCCGCCGATCCGACCGGCGGCTACTGGACGGTCACGCCGGCGGGTGCGGTGACGCCTCATGGCGGGGCCGGGGCGCTGGGTTCACCTGCAGTGTCCAACCTGCGGCTCGCCCGGCCGATCGTCGGAATGACGGCGACAACCGACGGCAACGGCTACTGGCTCGTCGCATCGGACGGCGGCATCTTCAGCTACGGCGACGCGGCGTTCTACGGCTCCACCGGCGCCATCCACCTGAACCAACCCATCGTGGGCATGGCGGCCACGAACGACGGCAAGGGCTACTGGCTCGTCGCATCGGACGGCGGCATCTTCAGCTACGGCGACGCGAAGTTCTACGGCTCGACGGGGTCGATGGTGCTCAACAAGCCCGTCGTCGGCATGGCGCCGACAAACGACGGCAACGGCTACTGGCTCGTCGCATCGGACGGCGGCATCTTCAGCTACGGCGACGCCATGTTCTACGGCTCGACGGGCTCCATCCGCCTGAACATGCCCATCGTCGGCATGGCTCCGACGCCCGGCGGCAACGGGTACTACCTGGTCGGCTACGACGGCGGCGTCTTCACGTTCGGCGACGCCTCTTTCTACGGTTCGACGGGAGGCTGGGGCACGTACGTCTACGGCATGATCATCAACCCGGCTACTGCGGGCTACACCGTCGTGACTGCGAATGGCCAGGCCAACGTGTTCGGTCCGGGCTTGAACCCCTACGCACTGTGGTCGGGTGGTCTGCAGCAGGGGGCGTACGACTCCACGTCGACGCCGTCGGGCATGGCGTCCTTCGCTGCGCAGACGCACACCTCACCGACCGTGGCGACCGTCTACCTGCCCGGAAACAACGGATGGGCGGACATGGACGGTTCCGGGGGGACGCTCAACTGGTTGACCTCTGAGTGGGCCGGGAGCGGCTACACGCTCTCGGTGGGAGTCCCCATCATCCCGACCGACTCGAGCGGGGCCGCCGTGGGCACCCTGGCCCAGGGTGCGACGGGAGCCTTCAACTCCTACTACGTGAGCCTGGCGCAAACGCTCGTCAACGGGGGCCTGTCCAACGCCTACCTGCGCCTCGGTTGGGAATTCGACGGCTCGTGGATGCCCTGGAACGCCACCACCCCCAGCGCCGAAGCCAGCTACGCCGCGTACTTCCAGCAGATCGTGACCGCCATGCGGTCCGTGTCCGGCGAGCACTTCCGTTTCGTGTGGAATCCCGACGCCGGGGCGTTCACGCAGTCGGGCTACTCGGTGGCCACGGCGTATCCGGGTAACGCCTACGTGGACGTCATCGGCCTCGACGCCTATGACCAGTCCTGGGCCACACCCCAGACACCCGCCAACGCCTGGTCCTCGACCACGCTGCCCACGCTGACGGCGGCGCAGCAGTTCGCCGCCTCCAACGGCAAGCCGCTCGCCTTCTGCGAGTGGGGCGTCGCCATCCGCAGCGACGGCCACGGACTCGGTGACGATCCGACCTTCGTCAATCAGATGGTGTCGTGGATCAAAGCCAACAACGTCACCTACGAGAGCTACTTCGACGCCAACAGCGGCGGGGTCAACTCCCTCATCACCGGGGGCTCGTTCCCCAACAGCCTGGCGGCGTTCACCGCGGATCTGGGGTGATGCGCGCCGGCCCGCCGGCGCACCCACTGCGGTGAGGGCATGGCGCCACGCCCGCCCGAAGTGCCGTCCGTCGCCACTCGTCGACTGAAGAGAGCTCGTCGGAGAGCGGCTCAAAGGCGGCACAATTCGGTTTCACACCGTTCGCGCAAATAGTCGCAACACCCCTTGCCCGGGAGTGCGCTCTCAGGTCATCGTTCGTTGGAACGAAAAAGGCAAACCTCCCGCGAGGGGGGGACGCAAAGCCACGGGACTCGTTTGAGTTCGCCGGGCCGCCGAATCAGCCACGAGCACACTGCTCGTCGACTCTGCGACCCGATGACTACGGGTCGAGGGGGAAGACGATGCGGGAAACAAGGCGGGATCGGTCACTCTCAGCCGGGTGTGCACGAGCAATGGCGTTGTTGGTGTTGGTTCCCGTCTTCTTGGCTGGAGCGGCGACCGTGCTCTCGTCCGGAGTGGCCTCCGCCGGCACCTCCCGCACCGACAGCTCCGGTAGCTACAGCGGGGGGGTGATGATGGCCGCCGATCCCTCGGGCGGCTACTGGACCGTCACGCCGGCGGGTGCGGTGACGCCGCACAGCGGTGCTCCGGCTCTGGGCTCGCCCGCGCAGTCGAGCGTGCATCTCGCCCGGCCCATCGTGGGCATGGCACCGACCACCGACGGCCACGGCTACTGGCTCGTCGCATCGGACGGCGGCATCTTCAACTACGGCGACGCGAAGTTCTACGGCTCTACCGGCTCCGTCCACCTGAACCGGCCCATCGTCGGCATGGCGCCGACGACCGACGGCCACGGCTACTGGCTCGTCGCCTCCGACGGCGGCATCTTCAGCTACAGCGACGCCACGTTCTACGGCTCGACCGGTGCCGTCCACCTCAACCAGCCCATCGTGGGCATGGCGCCCACCGCCGACGGCCACGGCTACTGGCTCGTCGCCGGTGACGGCGGCGTCTTCACCTTCGGCGATGCCGGGTACTACGGCTCGACGGCAGGAGAGGGCGTGAGCGCTCTCGGCATCCTCATCAGCCCACCCGCTGCGGGCTACGCCATCGTGACGACGGACGGCTCCGCGACCTCCTTCGAGCCGTCCCCGACTCCGGCCGGCATCATCCAGACCACGACGCCGAGCACGACGCCGAGCACCACGACGACCTCGACGCCGCCGACCACAACCACGACCACCACCACCACGACGACCACCACGACCCCGCCGGCCAGCACGACCTCACCCGCTACGACGGGGCTCCTCCTGGGGAGTTACAACGGAGCGGCCGATCCGGCCGGCGCCACCGCTTTCGCCTCCGAGACCGGCACCACCGCCTCCATCTACTCGGACTACCTCGACGGGTCCTCATGGGGATCGATGGTCGGCTCGGCGGGTAGCCCGCCGTGGGTCATCGGCTCCATAAAGGGCAAACTCGGCGGGATGCGCCTGCTGCTCAGTGTCCCCTTGGTCCATGCGGGCTACTCGAGTGACCAGGCCGCCCTGGCCGCCTACGCGGCCAACCCCGCCACCTGGGACGCGAACTTCACCACGTTGGCCCAGAACCTCGTGGCGGCCGGCTTCTCCAACACCATCATCCGGCTCATGTGGGAGCCCGACTCGGGGATCTACTCGTCAGACGACCTCGCCTCGGCGGCCAACTACGCCACCTTGTGGCGTGATGCCCATAACGCAATGGCAGCGGTATCCGGGGCCAACTTCCAATGGGCCTGGTACTGGGGCGGCAACTTCGACACCACCACCAACAACACGGCGTACCCGGGCAACCCGTACGTCGACTACATCACCTTCGACGACTACGACCAGTCCTGGGACGGGTCGTGCGGCGTGCCCTACAACGGCTCGAACTTCACCCAGGCCCAGCACAACTGCCTCTGGAGCGATGACCAGTCGAAGGCACTGACGTCGCTGGTCAACTTCGCCACGATTGTGCAGAAGCCCATCGGCATCGGGGAGTTCGGCGTCATCGACCGCTCCGACGGCCACGGCGGCGGCGACGATCCCTACTGGGTGAACGACTTCACGGCTTGGATGAAGGCCAACAACGTGGCCTGGGCCTCCTACTTCAACTTCAACAGCGGAGGGAACTCCATCCTCGCCGACTACCCGAACGCGCTGGCGGCGGTGAAGGCCGACCTCGGCTGAGGCCCCTCGCTCGGCCGGCTGTTGGCGGCGAGGTCGTCGGCGCCAGGTGGGTGGAGCTCAGCAGGGCGGGACCGGTCATCGCAACCCGCCGTGCGATGCGTGGCTACCACGAAATGGTGTGAGGGATGTCGTCCTCGAAGGTCGTGGCACCAGCCGGACCCACGACGTGCCAGGTCGCAGGCCCGATCCGGGCGCTGGGCACCACCGTCATTGCGCCATGCGCCTCGGGCAGCACGAAGTTGAAGGTGATGCTCCGCGTCGACCCGGCGAGGATGTCGATGGTGGCCCCCTCCAAGATGGTGGGCCCCTCGCGGCCACTGGTGACCACCGAGCTGTTCGACGGTGATGAGATGTCGCGGGCATAGCCCGGGAGGTTGACGGTGGCGATCCCGACGTACTCACCGTAGATCGTGCCGAGGCCCGGAAAGGGCCCGGCGATGAACGGGGACTGACCCGGCGGCGTCCGATTGGTGAACGTCATGGTCAGGCTCCCGTCGGTCTCAGCGCTCCGGGTCGTGAGCCGGAGGGAGGCGGTCTCGGAGAGGTACTGGTCCAGCTTGTTCCCGCCCCGGTTGATGACGTCCCCCATCAGGGATGAGGGCTGGAGCTGCCCGGACACCCCGGCTCCGCTCCAGGCCGCTTCCGTCTTGGGGTCGGCCGACCAGAGGAGTACGTGGCGCCCCTCGGCGGCCGCCGAGAGAGCGTCCGCCATGGTGTGCAGCTTGAAGGGCTGGTCCTCGAGCGCGTGCAACGTGGCGCCGGCCAGCGTCGACAACTCGTCGACGCGTGCCGTCGAGTCCGAGGAGTAGGTCTCGCCGACGTACTGGTCGTGCAGCAGGAGCTGGTCGACATCGGCCGAGCTGACGACCTGACCGGTGCTGGTTGTCACCGGGCCGGTCACGTCCAGGAGCTCCTGGAGTCCCTGGACGTCGATGGCCAGTACCCCGTCGACGGTCTGGCCCGTGGCCGCCTTCCACATGCTGGCGGCCAGGGGGCCGTTGACGTCGAACTGCGGCGTCAGCCCCAGGTTGCGCCAGTCCTCCCCAGGGTGGAGCCAGCCCCAGCGCGCTTCGAGGTCGCCGCTCACGTCGACCGCGCCCGGAGGGAGGATCAGCGACGACGTGGGGACCATGGTCGAGAGATGGAGGTCCCCGTTGCCCGTCGTGATGGTCCCGGCCTCGAGGAATGCCCCGGAGCCCGACCGCATTTCAGCGTTGTTGCCCGCCAGGAGCAGATAGGTCCCGGGCCCCTGCAGAATGGTCGCGGCCGAGGAGGCCGCCTCCGACGTGCGCGCCAGGGTCGTCCGTACTTGTGTCAGGTCGCCGAGGAAGGTCGAGCGTTCGTGCGCCAACGGTCCGAAAAGTGCCTGGCCAGAACCTAAATTGACTGTAGCCAGGGCCCTATGGGTCGTTGCCGCCAGAGAGGCAAGTTGACGGAGCGCCGCCACACGGTCGGGTCCTGCCGTGTGAGGGAGGTGGAGCAGTTGCTGGGACTGACCGACCGCGGTGATGCCGATGCGGGAGACCTGCTCGGCGGCCCCTGAGAGGTCCTGGACCGAGCGGAGCTGGCGGCCCGCCACAGGGAGCACGTCGACCGGCCACAGCAGGGGGGACGTCAGCAGGCTGTGCGCAGAGCTGAAGTTCGTCTCGGCCGAGCGGAGTGACCCGACCGGTGCGCCGGAGAGGATCCCGTCGGCGGACAGACCCTGCCGGGCCGATTGCACCGCCGCCTCGCCGTGGTGGATGTGGTCGGCGGCCACCACCACGTCCACAATGGACACGGCCGCCCAGAGAGCGAAGATGGCGACGACTGCGGCGGTGATTTTCCGCCGTCTGGTGAAGCGCTGGCGCCCCGGCCCGTCGTCCTGCGCGGAACTCTCAGGGGTGTCGGCGCTCGGTTCCCCGGGCTCGCCATTCTTCACCGCTGGGAGCGTACTGCCGGAGCCCTATGATCCTGGTGGCACCCGGCAGGTGTTCACATGTTCACACAGCGTTTAGGCGGGTAGGTCACAAGTTCAGAGCCGAGTGTCTTCCCAGGCAGGCCGGTGCGGCGAGGCGAAATTGTGTCGCCGTTGTCCCACGCGGAGAAGCCATTGTGACCTTTGGCTCTGTGCTGCCGATACAAATAGCTGAGATGATGATCGCGGCGGCTTGGTTTCACTACCAGTGGATGAAATGAACGGTGGGGCCAGCGGCACTTTTGGATCGATCCGCTCGTTGAGCGGAACCAGTGGAGGAGATCACAATGAAGAGGACCAAGGCACAGCGCATGCTGGCCGCGGCTTGCGGTCCCGTGCTGGGTGTGCTGCTCGCGGTCCCCGTGGGCGGGCTCCTGGCCGGAGCTGCTGGGGCGGACAGCTGCTACACGGGCTGCCAGACGCAGACCACCGGCATCACGACCACACCGGCAGCCAGTGACGGGACGGCAACCGCGGCGAGCACGAGCTCGAGCGGCTTGGCCTTTACCGGTGCTGACATCGAAGAGATGGCGATCATCGGAGTTGTGGCGATTGGCGTTGGCGCCGTTCTCGTTCGCGGCCGCCGCCGGACCGCCTGATTCCCTAGACGCTCGGCGAGGGAGCAACAGAATGTCGTCGGTCACGATCGGCAGAGACCTGCAGCACTGGCAATGGACGAAGCCTGAGTCCGGCGCGGGACCGCTGGGGCGGGTGCGCCGCCGGTTCAGGGCTCGGACCAGTGGAGAGGTCGTGGCGGGGACCGATGTGCTGGTCCTGGCGGTCGCCATCGGAGCTTTCGCCCCGAGGCTGCTGCAGTGGCCTGTTGCCGTCTTCGTCGTCGGCGTTCTCTCGATCTGCGCTCTTCGTGGCCAGTACGCCTCACGCATCACCCTGAGTGTGACCAAGGACGTCAGCACAGTGGCTGCGGCGGTCGCAGTCCCCCTGGCCGTGATCGGGCTCTTCGACGGCTTCAACCGGCAGGTGCGCCCCTTCGTGCTGGTGGGTGTGGCCACGCTGGCGATGCTCCTCTTGGGGCGGGCGTGCGCCTACATCGGTATCCGGCGGGCCAGGACCCGGGGAGCACTCGGACAAAGGGTGCTCATTGTGGGAGCCGGGCAGGTGGCGGAGCGCTTCGCCGATGCGCTGGAGCTGAACCCGAGTTACGGGCTGCACCCAGTCGGCCTGCTCGACGACATCGCCGATGAGTCGCTCTCCCGTCTGGTGCTCGGTGGGATCGAAGAGCTCGACAACGTGCTGCACGAGTACAGCATCGACCGGGTCGTGATTGCCTTCGGCGTGAACCGCGATCCCGACCTGGTAAGGGTCATCCGCTCCTGCGAGAACGCGGAAGTGGACATGTACATCATCCCCCGCTTCTTCGAGTTGGGTCTGCAGGCCGCACCGCGCGACGTCGACATGGTGTGGGGATATCCCCTTGTGCGCTTGCGCCGCTCGACCATGAGCGCTTCGGGCCGCCTGGCCAAACGCGCCTTCGACTCGACCATCGCCGGTCTGATGCTGCTGCTGCTCGCTCCGCTCTACGGCATGCTGGCACTGGCCGTGAAGCTCACCAGCCCGGGTCCTATCTACTTCCGCCAGTGCCGTATCGGGAAGAAGGGCCGCGAGGTCGAGATCTACAAGTTCCGCTCCATGCGGGTCAACGACGAGTCGGACACCCAGTGGAGCGTCGACGACGACAGCCGTGTCACCAAGGTCGGTGGCATCATGCGCAAGACGTCGCTGGACGAGCTCCCTCAGCTCTGGAACGTGCTGAAAGGTGACATGTCACTGGTGGGCCCCCGGCCCGAGCGACCCTTCTTCGTGGAGCAGTTCGAGCAGGAGGTGCCCCGCTACGGCGATCGCCACCGGGTCCCGGTAGGGCTGACCGGCCTGTCCCAGGTCAACGGGCTCCGGGGTGACACCTCCATTGAGGACAGGGCGTGGTTCGACAACCACTACATCGAGAACTGGTCGGTGGGCGGCGATCTCATGATCTTGGCCCGCACGGCCGGCGCTGTGATCAAGCAGGTCCGGGAGCAGCCGAAGGAGACGTAGGATTGCCACCACACGTGGTGGGAATAGCGGCATCTTCCGGGTGATGATGGCAAGCACCGTGGTTGACGTTGCCCGGTCACCGGCAGAGGAACCCGGCGCGAGCGACGGAACGATGACGTCGCGACAGTGGAGGTTGGCCGTCGGCGCCGAAGTGGTGTTCGGCGGGGTTCTCGGGTCACTGTTCCTGGGCACCCACAGCCTCTTCCTCGACGAGTCCGTCAGCGCCACCCTGGCCACGGCACCCTGGCACCGCTTCACCACGGTCGTCACACACCGCGAAGCGAACATGGCCCTCTACTACCTGCTGCTGCGGGGTTGGGTCGTCCTGGGTCACGGCGAGATCGCGTTGCGCAGCCTGTCCGTGCTCCTCGCCGTTGGGGCGCTATGGGTGGTGATCATGCTGGCGCGTTCGCTGTTCGGCCGCCGCGCCGCGCTGCTGGCAGGACTGCTCCTCGCGGTGAACCCGCTCTTCGTACAGTTCGCACAGGACGTCCGCGGCTACTCGCTGGCCCTGCTGCTGGTCAGCGCGTCCTGCTTTTTCTTCGTCCGGGGCATCCGTCCGGTGGATCCGCCCCTCCGGTTCTGCTGGACGGCATACACGATTGTCACCGCCCTGGCGGCCTATACCAACTTCTGGGCAGCACTGGTCCCCCTCGCGCAGGCGCTGTCGCTGGCCTTCCTGCCGCCCGGACGGATCCCGTGGCGCCGGGTCATGGCGTCGGCCGTGGCGCTGGTGGTGCTCCTGGTCCCGCTGGGGTTGCTCATTGAGTCCACCGACAGCGCCGGCGTGAATTGGGCCTCCGGATCCTCGGCCGGCCGGCTGTTCACGCACATCCGAGCGTCCGTTCCCCACGTGGTGCTCGACCTGCTGGTGCTCGCCGCCGCCGTGGCGGCCGTCGCCGTCATTGTGCTGGCGCGCCGCCGGCCGAACCTCGGCGCGGTCTTCGGCCGCCAGTGGCCGGCCTTCTTCACGGCCTGCTGGCTGGTCGTCCCGGTCGCCGCGGTGGTGATGCTGTCGCTGGTTGACAAGCCGCTGCTCGTGGTGCGCTACCTGATGGTCAGCCTTCCGGCGGCGATTCTGTTGGTGGCGCTGCTCATTGACCGCGTGACGGCGGGGGCTCGCCGCGGTGCCAAGGCACTGGCCGCGGTCCTGCTGGTTCTCGCCGTCGTCCTGTCGGGCATCGGTGTCGCGCAGTGGTACTCCAAGGGCGGGCCCCAGGACTTCCGATCGGCGGTCGCCTTCATTGCCGATCGCGCGCAGCCGGGCGACGGCGTGCTGATCTTCGCGCCGTACGAGCGCATCCCGGTCGAGTGGTACATGAACGGTCGGCCGGCCACGGAGCGGGCCGTGCATCCCGTCTACCCGGCGACGGCGTGGGGTGTGGACCCCTTGGCGTTCGACGGGACCGTGCCCTTCAACGCCCACGCCATTGCGCGCGCCTCCGGGGCCTACACCCGCGTCTGGCTTCTGAGTGTCACCGCCGACCTCTCCTTGTACCCCGGCCAGGCGGCGGCGCTCGACGCGGCGCTCCGGCGGGCGGGCTTCACGCAATCCGGCTCGACGCAATTCCGCGGGGTGACGGTTACTGAAGAGGTGCGCCGGTGAGTCGGCCGCGCCTCGGGACGGGCGTGGCGGTGGGTGCCCTTTTGGCAGCAGCCACCGCCGGCCACCTGCTCTATCCGGCGTGGTTGGCGTGGCGCACCCGGGGTGGCCGCGGGGAGGTCGCGGCACGGCCGCCAGCCGCGGGACCGGAGCTGTACCCCGATGTGACAGCTGTGGTGCCCGCCTACCGGGAGGCCAGGGTCATCGCGGCCAAGGTCGCCGATCTCCGGGCCAATGGGTACCCGGGCTCGCTCGAGGTCCTGGTGGTCGCCGATGGCGATCCCGAGACGGCCGCTGCGGCGGAGCAGGCCGGTGCACGTGCGCTCACCGGTCCCGACCGCCTCGGCAAGTCGCAGGCACTCAACCGGGGCTTCGCCGAGGCGACGACGCCGATCATCGTGATCAGCGACGCCAACAATCGGCTGGCCCCCGGAGCGCTCGCCGCCCTGGTGGAGCACTTCGTCGACCCCGAGGTGGGTGCAGTGGCCGGCGAGAAGGTCGAGGACGACGGGGGAGGTGGCGAGAGCATCTACTGGAGGTTCGAATCCTGGCTCAAACAGCGTGAGGACCGCCTGGGGACGACGATCGGCCTCGTCGGCGAGCTCGCTGCCATCAGGGCTCAAGCGTGGCGCCCGATTCCGCGTGATGTGGCCACCGACGATTTCTGGACAGCCCTCGACATCATTGAGCAGGGGTATCGGATCGCCTACGAGCCGAGTGCCCGGGCGATCGACCCTCCCGCGGCATCGCTCGCGGTCTCGTGGGAGCGTCGGATCCGGAGTGTGTCCGGCGCGCTGCACATCATGGTCCGCCGCCGGCGCCAGCTACGGCCGTCGGCCGGCCTCGTCGCTGCAGAGCTGTGGGGGCATCGCCTGGTTCGCTACACGGTGGGGCCGCTCGCCCACCTGACGCTGCTGGTGATGGCGGTGACGAAGGTGCGCTCGAGCGCTGTGGCGCGGGTCTTCCTCCTGGCCAACCTGGGCGCCTGCGCGGGATTGGTCAACGGGACGAAGGCCGGCGAACCCGTGGAAGACGGCGCGGGAGCACCATCACCACGGCGCCTGCTGGTGGCCGTGTTTGCGGGGGCGGGACAAGTGATGTTCCTGCAGGGTGTGGCGCTGGGCGGCATGGTCCGATACCTGCGGGGCGACCGGTCGACCATGTGGTCGACTGTGGAGCGATGAACGGCAGTGCGGCGCAGTGTGGACCCGATCAGCATGGCGGGTTGCGCGTGCTCGTCGTCTCGACCTCGGCCCAGGTGTGGGGGGCCGAACGCAGCCTCCTGGGCCTCGCGCCCTTGTTGCAAGAGCGTGGGATCGCACTGACACTGGCGTCGCCGTCGGGCCAATTGTCCAGTGCCTGGTCAGCGTTGGGCCTTCCCCACGTGGAGTTCACCGTCCCGCCCCGTCTCGGGTTGCGGACGGCCAGTGACGGAAGGCCCGGAGCGCGTGCGCTGGGGAGCGAAATGGTGGCGACGGGGCGAAGCGCCTGGCGGGTGGCGCGGCTGGCCCGGGAAGCGGATGTCGTCCATTCGAACAGCCTGTGGGCCCACCTCGATTGTGCGCTTGCCGGCCGGATCGCCCGACGACCGGTGGTGTTGGAGCTGCACGACCTCGTGCGCCCGGGGCTGGGCCGCACGGTGCTTCGGGCGGCCGTGCGGCTGGCGTCGAGCACGCTGGCCGTCAGCCGGGCGGTCGCCGACACCGTGGGGGGCAACCCCGGAAGGGTTCGTGTCGTCCCGCAAGCCGTCGACCCCGAGCGATTCCACCCTGGCCCACCCGATGCATCGTGGCGAGCGCGGCTGAGCAGCCGACCGGATGAGCCCATCATCGGTGTGGTCGGTCGCATCGACCCCGAGAAGGGCATCCGTACCGTGGTGCGTGCGGTGTCGATGCTGGCGGGCCCGGCCGGCCTCAGCCACCTCGCCGTGGTCGGCGCCGCCGCGCTCGACGACGGCACGTACGAGACCGAGCTCCGCGCCGAGGCGGCTCACCTCCTCGGAGACCGGTCGCGCTTCGTGGGCCCTGTAGACGACGTGCCCGCGGTCTTGCGCTCGCTCGACGTGCTCGTCAACGCGTCGACGTCGGAGCCGTTCGGGTTGACCGTCCTGGAAGCCCAGGCCTGCGGGGTACCGGTCGTCGGGACCGATGCCGGAGGCATTCCCGAGTTCGTGACGGACGGCGAAACGGGCCTTCTCGTGGCCCCCAACCGGCCGGAGGCTCTCACCGACGCCCTGAGCCGCCTTCTCGGAGCCCCCGAATTGCGGCACGATCTCGTTGTGGCGGCTCGCAACGGCGTCGTGGCGCGCCATTCGCTCGCCACCCGGGCGGAGGCGGTGGCCGGCGTGTATCGCGCGCTGGCACCATCGGGGCCGGGGGCTGGTCGGTGAGAACGCTGATGGTGACCAAGTTCCTGCCGTTGCCGGACAACAACGGGGGGCACCAGCGGACGTTGGCGATCGCCCGGCGCCTGGCCGAGCTGGGGGACCTCGTGCTGTGCGGGTATGACGACGGCACGGCGGACAGAGCCGGCCTCCGCGACCTGGGGATCGACGTGCGGGCCGTGCCGTGGCGGGTGACGCCGGGGCGGGTGATCCGGGGCAGTGTGGCGGCGCGCAGCGTCTCGGCCGGGAGATTCTGGAGCGCCGCGATGGTCAAGACAATCCACCGGGCTGCCGACGAAAGAACTATCGACTTGTTGCAGGTCGAATACCAGCAGATGGTGCCACTCGTGCTCGACCTCCCGTCGAAAATATCGGTTCTCGACCTCCACAATGTCGAGTCGGCCCTGGTTGACAGCTACGCGCGGGCGCGCCGCGGCGTCCCGGCTGCACTTTTCCATATCGAGGCGGCCGCCCTGAGGCGCATGGAGCGCCGGACGATCGGTGCCTTTGACCACGTGGTCGTGGTGAGCGAGCAGGAACGGGCGAGACTCGGCCCCGGCGCACGCTCCCTCCTCGTCTGCCCGAACGGCCGGGAGCCATCGGCCGTGCTGCCCGACGCGACAGAACCGACCGTGGCCTTCGTCGCCACCATGGGCTGGGCTCCCAACGTCGATGCCGCGGTCTGGCTGGCCCGCGAGATCTGGCCCTCCGTGCTGGCGAGAGTGCCGGACGCCCAGCTGCTGCTCGTCGGCAAGGATCCAGCGCCGGCGGTCCGCGCGCTCGCAGGCGAGAGCATCCATGTGACCGGGACGGTGCCCGATGTGACCCCGTACCTCGCACGGTCCCGGGTCGTCGTCGCACCGCTGCGCGCCGGTGGTGGCACCCGGCTCAAAATCATGGAAGCGCTCGATGTCGGCCGGCCCGTGGTGGCGACCTCCCTGGGCTGCGAGGGTATGGGCGACTTGGTGGGCCGCGGCGTGGTGGTGGCCGACACCGCCGCCGGACTGGCCGATGCGATCGCGGACCTCCTGGTCGACCGCGCCCGCGCCGTCGCCCTCGGGCGGCTTGGACACGACGCGGTCGCTTCGGACCACACCTGGGATGCCGCGCTGGCGCCGCTCCTGGAGGCGGTGCGCCCGCGGTGAAGCTGCTCCTGGTCCCCATCGCGCTCGCCCTGCTCGGGCTGGCGGTGGCCGTCGTCAAGCTGTTTGTCCGATGGGAGAGCGAGGGCAAAGAACAGTTGGCTCCGCTGGTCCTCCTCGGGTTGCTGATCGTCGAGGCAACCATCTACGCCAACCAGAACAGCATCCCGCGCGGCATCTTCCACCCGGGCTCGGGTTCCACGCAGCTCCGGCTGCCCGAGGTCTACATCACGCTCGCCCTGGTGGCCCGCCTCATCGCGCGGGGGCGACCAACCCGGATCGGGCTCCCCGCCGGCCTCTGGTTGGCCTTTGCCGCCTGGTTGGTGGTTGGCGTGGTGGAGGGGCACCTGTATCACAATGTGCTGTCCCAGGACCTCTATGAGGGCAAGGACATCATCTATATCGTCGGGGCCTACGCGCTGGCGGCGGGCGTGCCGGTGCGCCGGTATTTCGACAGTGGCGATCTGTTCAAGCTCGGCTGGCTGTGCGTGGCGTGCATATCGGTTGTCGACGTGATGACGATCGGGAAGATCGCCGTCAACACCAATCTGCCACTGCTCCCTCTGCAGGATTTCGGAGCAGTCGGTTCGGAGACGGCGGCCATCGCTTTCGCCGTCGTGTTCACCTGCTTCCTGTGCCGGTTGGCGGCCGGGCCTGTCCGGGTCTGGAACGTCCTGGCGTTGGTCCCGGTGGTGGTCAGCTTGGTGTTGGCCGATCAGCGCGCCGTGCTGGTCAATGTCGCCGTCGTGGTCATGGTGCTGTTCCTCGTGCTCCTGGTGGGGC
>Ga0302270_10000396_pt1 | contig 46331 bp, 40 predicted proteins | sample III_Bog_E2_3_FD_198773 | JGI IMG/M metagenome (GOLD analysis project Ga0302270, IMG submission 198773) | Peat permafrost microbial communities from Stordalen Mire near Abisko, Sweden - III_Bog_E2_3 | ecosystem: Environmental > Terrestrial > Soil > Wetlands > Peat | place: Sweden: Abisko... | reverse complement strand
TTCCAGCGTTTTCATGCCACCGTCGAATCACAAGCCGATTCCCTGACGCAAGCCCTGTCTCAGCCCCGAGTCAACGCGTCGCACCCCACAAACCGCAAATGCGACTCAGCCGCAGTGAGAACCGCTGACGGCTCTGGACGCATGCATAGAATCTCGACTATTCTTTGACAGCGTGCCCTGCGTTCACCACGGTCTGACGGGCAATTCCGGTCATCAAGGGTAATTCGGCCAAAGGCTGTTCCTCATACAGGGCTTTTGCCGCTAAAGCGTACTCATACCAGTGCGGCAAACCAGAGGGCGAAAGAGAGATCCCGCCATCGGCATTCCCACCGGACCACAAAGCCATCCACACCAGCCGCTCGGCCCAGATTCGGCGGCGAGGCTCAATCACTACCGTCAGTACGGCATCAATGGCTTTTTTGGGTGCCCGACGATAGCGAGCGCAAATCTCGCGTGCGTCCTCATCATCCTCAAACCATGAATCCGTCAGATTTGCGTTTGAAAACCACCGGCCTGTACCAAGCAAAGTGGCGGTTACGGCGGCAGGAGACGACAGATCCGCCGGCAAGCCTCCCAATAAACGCTCAAGTTCGGCTTCGCTATTCAGTCGCTCCGCCCGCCATTCGGCGGCCCCTAGCGCCTCCGCCACCGCGAGCAAGGCCAACGGCGCCGTGCGATCGTTCGCGACCCCGGTGAACAAAGCGTGCTGAACCACGCGATCCAAATAAGACCGTCCCACCGAGCGGCTCAAGACCTGGGAACCGACGTCGGCTAGCATGGCCTCACCGTCTCGCCGGGACAGGCCGCGCTCGGCCAAAACATCGCGGACACCGAAGCCTTGCTTGGTCAGAATTCCGGCGAAAAGATGACGGTTCCCGTCCTTGGCCACTGATAGCAAACTTTGGCACCCGGATCCATCAATGGTGGTGGCGATCACCGAGCGAATCTGACCCGTCGGCCAAGGCGCACAATCGACGCCCGCCAACCGCGCCCGGCGGATCGCTTGATCCACAGGCCGCCGCTCGGATTCGGGCAACCAAGAGCGCAATGTGATCAGTCGCCGCAAACCGGCGGCTGTCAGGCGCTTTTCGCTGGCCATGCGCTCCAGGGCTGTCCCCGCCGCTCGTCGGCATGCCTCCTCTGGCGCCAGCAAAACCAACGGCAAGACATCGCGCAGGACCGGCAATGGCGCTCCGGCGATGGCGGAAACCGCGAGATCGGCGAAATCCGGCGGCATCATGGTCATGGCATCGAACATATGAGACGCGATCCGGAACGGATCCCCGCCGCCGGTTTCGACGATCTCCTCCATGGCGCGCACGATATCGGCCACGGGCGGCGCGACCTGAACCGCCCCCGACACCAGCTCCACCGAAGCCGCGCGAATCTCTGGCCTGATCGGGATCTTGGCGCGGTCAAGCACAATCACCAGGGCCTGCCATGTCTCAATATCGACATCGGGCTGACCAGCCATCGCCAACAAATCGTCTTGATAACGATCGATCATGCTAACGGCCCAATCATGGCCGTGCTCGGCCTTAAAACGGATGCCCTCCAACTGCCGTTCCAACACAATCCGCCAGACGATCGCCGCAACAGGCTGGGACTGAGACTGGGCTTGTGATTGAGGCTGCTGCTTGGCCTGAGCCCGCTCGATGAAGCCATCTCGCAGTGCCCACAATGCGTCCGGCGTGTCTGCCAGAAAACATTCGTCTTCGACCGTCAACCCTTCTCCCAGCCGATCCGGCATTGCTGCCACCACCAACCGATTCACAATCCGCGCCACCTGCGCCACAATCGTTGGATCCTCGAGCTTGGTCGGAAGCGCTTGGCTTTCCTCAAAGGCTCGATCAAACATTTTGATAAAATCACCAGTGACCTGAAGAGCATTGGCTCGATCACCGACAAAACTCTCAATATGAGCCCTCAACACCTCTATATTATGATAATCGTATAAGACAAAGATCTCGGCTTGGAATTTTTTTTCGTGGATGAGAACCTTGAATTCCGCTTCTTGAGACAGGGCCAAAACCCGAATGGTATAATCTTTGGATCGACGCCAGACGTTCATTTCAAGGGTTGGGGCCGGGGCCGGAGTCGCACCCTCCGCCTCGGTAGGACTGGGAGTCGGTGGCGTCCGTTTAGCCGAACGCCGCCCTCCCGACTTCCGCTTGAGACTCGCTAACCAACGGCAATAATCCTGCGTTAGAGCGTCTTGCTCAAACGTCTCACACAGCACCATGGCGGCCAGATCGATCAGCCGATAGCAGACGAAGTCGCGGCCTGGATCAAAGACCCAACCAGAGACCGGAGGACCGGAAGGAGGAAGAGACGAAGCGGTCATGGCCTACCGACGACGAAAAAGGGGGGAGACGAGAAGACGCTGGACGCGCCGATACCATCACGGCACGCCGCACCATATGGCACGCCATCAACCATGGGCGCAAGCGACAGCAAGAAGAGCCACAAAACCGGCGAGTGGCGATGATGCGCGGAACCAGCCATGACACGGAGGGCTTGCCGCTGTAAGGCATGGGTCGACTTGCGTGATTTGGTAACCGTAACCGGCGAGTCCTGACAATGACGCAGCGCCGGCCCTCGGGCCGCGACGGCGGCCCCGCGCGCGCATGCGCGCAAAGCCCCCGTGTGATGCCGGAGAGCCGCTTTAATATATTAACATTAAAGCTCGATGGTATAACATCCCGGCCACGGGCGCCGCTCTGAACGCTCGCCGCCGCTCTTCCGCAGTCCATAGAAGGCCGAGGCGGAGAGACAGAACGGAGAGCCTGCTGAGGGTTTCGGTCTTTTCGGTCAGCGTAACGTTGCCCAACGTGACGCCAGCCAACCGGGCATTACCACAGGAGAGTCGACCATGGTGACCTTAACCATAAACGGTCGTCCCGTAACGACGACGGTCGCGAATGATACGCCGCTCTTGTGGTTATTGCGTGATCAGCTCGAACTGACCGGCACCAAATTCGGCTGCGGGAGCGGCATCTGCGGCGCCTGCACCGTGCTGGTGAATGACGAGGCAATCCGGGCCTGCTCCGTGACGGTTGCGTCCCTAGCCGACGCCCAGATTGTCACCATCGAAGGATTGGCTGGCGAAGGGCGGGTTCAGCAACCTGATTCTCTGGCCGAACAGGTCATCGCCGCCTGGATTGCCGAACAGGTTCCCCAATGTGGGTATTGCGCGCCTGGATTGATCATTGCCACAGTGGCATTGCTGCGCCGAACACCGCACCCCAGCGACGACGACATTGACGCCGCCATCACCAACCTATGCCGCTGCGGCACCTACCCACGCATCCGGAAAGCCATCCATCGCGCGGCTTCGGCCTTGCCCCAGAGTTCCCATGCCCAGAGTCCCCATGGAACCCCTCCTGCGCCCTAAAGAATCGCCGATGGCCCCCCGGACTCAGGACGTGCTCCCATGTCGCCGCTGATCAATCTCAGCCGCCGCGCCGTTCTCAAGGGAAGCGGCGCCTTGATTCTCGGGTTTCATCTGCCGTTCCTGCCGGTACCAGCGGCGATGGCCGGATCCAGTCCGATGGCAATCAATGCCTGGCTTAAAATGTCTTCGGATACCGTGGCCGTCATTGTCGCGCGTAGTGAAATGGGACAGGGCGTGTTCACCACCCTGCCGATGCTGGTCGCGGAAGAGTTGGATGTGGATTGGCAGACCGTGCGCGCCGAAATGGCGCCGCTAGATCCGGTCTATGCCAACCCGCTGTTGGGCAGCATGAAAACCGGCAACGGAACCAGCCTGGCCAGCGGCTTTCTGCCACTCCGTCAGGCTGGTGCGGCGGCTCGGCTGATGCTGATGGCAGCCGCAGCCCGCATCTGGCGAGTGCCCCTCACCGAACTCACGGCCACCGCCGGCGTGGTCGGTCATGCGCCCAGCGATCGCCAAGCCAGTTATGGCGCTCTGGCCGGATTGGCCGGTCGGCAGCCGGTCCCCCCGGATCCGCCATTGCGCGACCCGACGACCTGGACTCTGATTGGCCGCTCACCCCCCCGACTGGACAGCCCGGCCAAAGTGATCGGCCAAGCAACATTCGGCGTTGACGTCCGTTTGCCCAATTTGCTGCACGCCGCCATCCGGCACTGTCCGGTTTTGGGTGGAACCCTGGGCAAGATCGACGATTCGGCGCTGAAGGCCAAAGCAAAGGACAAGGAGCGGAGTCCCACCGGCTATCGACCGGGCGTGATCGCGGTGGTTCCACTGACCAACGCGGTGGCGGTGGTGGCGGAAAGCTGGTGGCAGGCCCAAACCGCATTGGCCGACATTGCGGTATCCTGGAACGAGGGCGCCAACGCCGACTTAACCAGCGCCAGCCTGGACTCGGCTTTGACCAAAGCCCTCGACACCACAGACTCTCACGCCATCGCCATTGCCGTCAGCCATGGCGACGCAGACCACGCGATAGCCGGCGCGGCGCGGGTGGTCGAGGCCGTTTACCACCAGCCCTTCCTGGCCCATGCGCCCCTGGAGCCCATGAGCGCCACCGCCAGCGTAACAGCCACCGGCTGCACGCTTTGGCTGCCGACCCAAGACCAAGAGCAATACGCCAAGCTGCTTCCGCCCTTACTGGGACTGAAGCCCAGTCAGATCACGGTCAACACCACCTTTCTTGGCGGCAGTTTTGGCCGACGTTTGGAGTCTGATTTCGGTATTCAGGCGGCCTTGCTGTCAAAGGCCGTGGGCCGTCCCGTGCGGCTGGTCTGGTCACGGGAAGAAGACATTCGCCATGATTTTTACCGCCCGGCCAGCGTCAGCCGGGTCACGGTCGGTCTTGATGCCGCTGACCGCCTGATTGGCTGGCGTCATCGGATCGTTGCTCCGTCGATTCTGGCACGGGTGGACCCAGGCGCCCTGAAAAACGGTCTCGATAGTGCCATGATCGCCGGTCTTGACGACCAATCCTATGCTCTGCCGGCGCTTTTGATTGACTCTGTTCGTCGCGATACCGGCGTGCCGGTGGGATTCTGGCGCTCAGGGTGGCACAGCAACAATGCGTTTTCTACCGAAAGCATGATTGATGAGGTGGCGGCGGCCATCGGTCGTGATCCTGGCCATCTGCGGCGGACCCTGTTGACCGACGTCCCTCGAACGCTGGGAGTTCTGGATCTGGTCATCGCGCGGGCCCACTGGGACCGCCCCCTGGCGCCGGTGACGGGTGGACGGCGAGGCCGAGGCTTGGCCCTACACCAAGCCTTTGGCAGTGTGGTGGCCGAAGTCGCCGAGGTGACGGTTTTCGATGACGGGCGGTTGCGGGTTGACCGGGTGGTGGCCGTCGTGGACTGCGGCTTGGTGGTCCACCCGGATGTGGTCAAAAGCCAGATCGAGGGTGCAATTTTATTTGGGCTTTCGGCGGCTCTGACCGGCAAAATCACCTTTGATAAGGGACAGGTTCTCCAGAGCAATTTTCACGATGCCAAGGCGCTGACTCTGGCCGAGGCCCCAACCATCGAGGTCTATTTGGTGGAAAGCCGCGAAGCCCCCAGCGGGGTCAGTGATGCTGGAACGCCCCCCATCGCACCGGCCCTGACCAACGCCATCTTCGACGCCACCGGCCAACGCCTGAGACGCTTGCCGGTGGCGGATCACGATCTCCGAGCCCAATAGGCAACGCCTAAGCCAGATACGCTCTTCAAAGAAGAGAAAGATCGATCCGTGTACGCCGTGAAAGAAATTTTTAAGACCCTTCAAGGCGAAGGGGCACAGACGGGTCGGGTCGCGGTCTTCTGCCGTTTGAGCGGCTGCAACTTGTGGTCTGGACGAGAGGCCGATCGGGCCGAAGCCATCTGCCGGTTTTGCGACACCGACTTCGTGGGCACCGATGGCGACGGCGGCGGTCGTTTTGAAACCGCCCGCGCACTGACCGACGCGATCACTGCGGCTTGGGGCCCAGAACGGGATCGTCGGTTCGTGGTGTTTACCGGCGGAGAACCCCTGCTTCAATTGGACGCGCCCCTGATCGCCGCCTGTCACGCCGACGGTTTTGAAATCGCCGTCGAAACCAACGGAACCCGCCTGCCGCCTGACGGCATTGACTGGCTCTGTGTCAGCCCTAAGGCTGGCGCGCCGTTGTTGCTGCGTTGGGGTCACGACCTCAAACTGATCTTTCCCCAAGACGGTCTGGACCCGGCAGACTTTACGACCCTTCCCTTTGAACAGTTTTGGCTTCAACCCCAAGACGGCCCCAATCGGATCGCCAACACATCGGCTGCGGTTGCCTACTGCCGGGACCATCCTCGGTGGCGACTGAGTCTTCAGACGCACAAGCTCATAGGAATTCCATGATTTTTTCCGTGACCCGCCAGATCGCCATTGATGCCGGCCACCGCATCATGACGCACGGCTCGAAATGCCGTCACCTGCACGGGCACCGCTACACCATCGAAGCCGTCAGTGAAGCCCGCCATCTTCACGCTAGCGGCGAGCAAACTGGTATGGTGATCGACTTTTCCTTTCTCAAGGATGAGATGATGGCCGAAATCGACCAGCCTTGCGACCACGGCTTCATTGCCAGCTACGACGACGCCGATTTCCTCTGCACGCTCGCCCCCCCGGACAGCGACCCGAACGTCTGGCTATCGGCCCTCCGCGATACCGTCCGAGCCACGGGCTACGCCGCCACCACGCACTGTCGGCTTGGCACCAAGCTATACCTGATTCCCGGCCAACCCACCGCCGAGTGTCTGGCCAAACATTGGTTCGAGCGTCTCTCTCCCCGCGTGATCGCCCGCAGCAACGGTCTTGCGGTCCTCAAAGCCCTGGTAGTCTGGGAAACCCCCAATTGCCGGGCCGAGTACCGACCGGGTGGGTAATCCCAACGGCCCTAGACAATGTGATCCGTGCCGTTGGTACCGGCGGCGACCGCCGCCGCGCCCCCCATGGCGCGAAGCCAAGGGCGCGGATGCGCCCGCCCGGCGTTTGAGGGCGCTGCGGACGTATTATACTGGCGAGCCCTGATACTGACACATCGCCGGTATCGGGCCGCGACGGCGGCCCGGCGTCTGAGGGCAGCCTCGATGAGTCAACATCAAGGCTCGAGGGTCTCATTGCCATGGGCCGCCGTCAGAGCCTAACCGCCATAAAGGCAAGCCCCCAATCGGTGCCGGGATAAGTGGTTGGGGCTGGCTTTCGCGGCTTTTTTGATGTCGGCGATAACCGAAACGATATGGTCGAGGCTGCCTTGCCGTGGGCCGGCGGGAATCTCGACGATGGCGGCACTGCAACTGAGCAACGGGAATTGGGCGGGTTCACCGTCGCGGCCTTGGGCGATGATAAAGCCTTGGACACGAGTGGGCGCGTCGTAAAAGCTCTCGATGTTGGTGCGGAACGCTTTTAGCACCTCCAACACCAAGGCTTCGGTCTGCTCGATAGCCAGGCCACGAAGTCCAGCGAAAAAATCGTCACCGCCAATATGACCTAGAAACATTGCAGGCCGATTCAGTTTGACTCGCATGACATCAGCGAACATCAAAATTGCCCGATCCCCTTGACGAAAACCAAGAGCATCGTTAAAGGGTTTAAAATGATCGAGGTCAAAATAAATCAAGGCATAATCAGAATCCTCGTCATCCAGCACTTCAGCAAGATAATCACCAATCGGATTGTTGCCAGGAAGTCGGGTTAACGGATTTTGGTCGCGAGCCGTCATGAGGTTTTTTTCATTAATAACCTTTAGTAACGATTCGGGCCGCAACACTCCCAGATAACGGAAATTCTCGGTGACCAGGATCGGCGCGGTTTCAGTGGTGTGAGCGTACATGGCCAAGATCATCTCGGCATCGGTATTGACGTCGCAAGCTGTTGCCGTTGAAATAAAATGGCGAAGACTACGACCACTAACTTTATTCTGAAGCAATTCCTTGCCAAATGGAGAATAAATATAGGGCTTGATGTCGCACTCCCGGACCACTCCGACCGGATAGCGACGAGCATCAAGGACCGGAAAAAACCCACAGTTGACATTGGAGCGGAAGGTTTCAAAAACCGTGGCCATGGAGTCGCTCAGGGATAAGGTCGGCAGACAAACCAACTCATCACGCATAAGCCGTTGATCTCCAGGGCGCTCCCGTCGCTCTCGCCGATTGGTTTCGGTGACAATCGGATAATATTCATCCAAAGCGGAAATATCGGTGGTTGGGCGGGCGACATAGTAGCCTTGGACCAGATCGCAGCCAATTTGTTTACAAGCCCGGAACTCGGCTTCGGTCTCGACACCTTCAGCAACCACAGTCACGCCCAGGATATGAGCCAGATTCACGATGGTACTGACAAACAAGCGTTTGCGCTCATCATCGCCGATGCCGTTAACGAAAAAACGATCAATTTTCAAAATGTCCGGGTGATGATCATACAGCAATTGTAGGCCAGAAAAGCCTGTACCAAAATCATCAAGAGCAAATAAATAGGCATGATGTCGATAAAAGCGCATAATTTCAGAGACGCGCACGGCATCAGGGACAGCATGGCGCTCGGAAATTTCCAGGCAGAGCGCCGCCGGGTCTAAACCATGATCCGCCAGAATTTCGCTGGTTCGGTGAGGTAAATAATCGGCTGATTGCAGAACTCGATTATCCAAATTAAAGAAAAGGCGCGCATGAGTCCGTTTTAGAGAATCCGCAGCGAGAGAAATCGCCTTTTCCTGTAAAATCATGTCCACCTGAGGAAGCATTCCGGCGCGATGGACGTGATCCAGCAGGGTACCGACACTAGCGAATCCCAACCGCTCATAGCCGCGCGCCAGGGCCTCAAAGCCAAAGCATCGCCCGGATCGAATGCACACAATCGGCTGGTAGGCGTAGGTGATGTGGCGAGCAATCCCGGCGGCCAGTTCGGCCTCTTCGGTATACCGAGGGCGAGCGTCGCGATGCAACTCGGTCCCAACTCTTTGGAGCGGCACGGTCATATCCTCGAGCTTTCATGTTAACGCATTATGCCCAACGCGGCTGCTCAGACGCTAGGCCGGCGCACAGGCGTGCGGAGCCATCCATGTTTGAACGAACCTGTGATGGTAGGTTCTCAAAAATGCCCGTCGACATGGTCGTATAGCAAAAAACCGTGATAATTCTGTGACAATACCAATCCCAAGACGAGGACAATGCCTAGCCGCATTGACCTTAATACCGGCGAGCCCTGATACTGACACATCGCCGGTATCGGGCCGCGACGGCGGCCCCGCGCGCCCATGCGCGCGAAGCCAAGGGCGCGGATGCGCCCGCCCGGCGTCTGAGGGCAGCCTTGATGAGTCACCATCAAGGCCCGATGGTATAAGACGTCACGGGTCCAAAGGACCAAAGGTCTTTATGCGCGAATCGAAGTGACAAAACGACCGGCATCACCCTGGAGTTGTCTAAGCTCCTCATGCAATTGATCCGCCGAGAAAATCATCTCGATGGCCGATCGGCCTGTTTCGGCGGCATTCATCGCCATATTGGCGACGCTTTCGGAAACCGCTGAGGAATTGGCGGTCGCGTCGTCCACGGCGCCGACGATTTCCCGAGTCTGGATCAATTGGTCCTCCACCGCTCTGGAGACTTCGGACGATAGCGTCTCGACTTCTTCAACGGTGGTTCGGATGGCGTGAATGGCCTCGACCACGGCTTCGGTGGCGGTTTGGATGGCGTTGACTTGCCCGGCGATTTCGTTGGTTGCATTGGCGGTTTGACTAGCCAAGGTCTTGACCTCTCCCGCCACCACGGCAAATCCACGACCGGCTTCCCCGGCCCGTGCCGCTTCGATGGTGGCATTCAGAGCCAACAGGTTGGTCTGGCTGGCAATCCCATTGATCAATTTGACAATTTCACCGATCCGACGAGAACTGTCGGCCAAAGCCCGCACCGTGGCATCGCTGGTTCGGGCATGTTCCACCGCCCGCCCAACCGCCGTTCCGGCGCTGCCGACTCGTTGGCCGATTTCGCCAATTGAGGTGGACAGGGCTCGGGAAACGCGGTTGACGGTGCCGACGATTTCAGCAGTTTTCTGGGATTTGCTGGCGGTGTCGGCAGCCTGCTCGGCCATTTTCTCGGCGGTATCGCGCATGATGTGCGAACCGTCACGGATACGCTCGGCTGCTGTGCCGACAGTGGCTAGTACCCGACCGAAAGCACCATCGAAGTCGTTGGCAACTTCCAGCAGCATTTGTTTACGAGCGGCCTCTGCGCGCCGCTCACTCTGGCGACCGTCTGCTTCTAGTTGGCGGGTGTGGCTCAGATTTTCCTTGAACACCTGAACCGCCCGCGCCATTGCGCCGATTTCGTCACCGCGTCGAGTCCCTGGAACCTCGGCGGTCTGATCGCCGCCGGCTAGGCGTTCCATCGCGGTTTCGATGGCCCGCAACGGCCTAGTAATGCTGATCGCCACCAGTAGAGCGAAGAGAATAAATGCCACCACCAGCGCCGAGCCAATCAGTACTGTGGTCCGAACCACCCCATCTCGAACCTGTTGTTGTGTGGTCACGGCTGTATTCATGCCGTTACGGGCGGCTTCCAACAATCCGGTAAAGCGCGGTTCCAGCGCCTTAATTTGATCATTGAAAATAGCCAGCTCGCTCCGATAGCTTTTGGTAGTATCAACAAAAGTAGCAAAGTCAGTTTTATAACTTTTAGACAACCCATCTAATTTTTGTTGGGTCTCTGGGTCCAGCCCGACATCGCCCAACTTGAACTTGAATTCGGCAAACGCTTTCCGGTGCGGTCCTAAAAAAGAGGGATCATTATAGATTATGAAATCTTTTTCGTTCAACCTCATCGTGACCATCGGCACGATGAGCTTGTCAAGATTGGGCCAGAGTTTTAGCTCGGATTCAACAGCGCCAGCGGATGCTTGGAGCTGGCCCCTCAGCCCGGAATTGTCGGTCAACCCCAAACGCTGGGCAATGTCGACCAGACTCGTGAACCGCCCTCCGAGGGCCGCCACCGCTGCGGACAGGGCATCAATTTCCTCGCCCATTTGCGCCGCGCCCGGAGCCTCATGCAGAGTGTGCAACACACTCTCGAGCCCCGTTACGGTGTCGTTGACGGCGGCAACGGCGGTCGCGTCCCGTTCAGAGAGAAACCGCAAAGCCTGAAACCGCATTTCTCCGGCCTGTCGTTCAGCCGTCGCGGTTTGTTCGAACACGGCACGAAACGCGTTCAAGTCGCTGGTGGCGCGATCGATCCGCCATTCGCCGACCGCTGCCGCCGAAACCAACAACGCCAACGTCACCAGAGACGCCATCACCAGCAAGCCGATGCGGACGCCGATGGGACTCTTCGACAGCATGAAATCGCCCCTCCCAGGCCAGTCATCACAATTACGGAGGCCGACACTGTGCGGCCATGCCAAACGACGTGATGCTCTAACACATCGCCTTTATAACTGTCACCTATGCAATAAAACCATAACAAATTAGCAATACTATTGTCATTCAATCTCAGTTCTTCATAGATCGGCCATCAATCGATGGTTTGCCCGCTGATCATCGGATCGCAAGGAGGTACCCCAGGATCCGGCGGAAGTGAGGCTGGTTGACCTTAGCCAACGGGGCGATTATTCCTGCCCGGAAGCCAAAGGTGAAAAGAGGACGGCGTCGTGATGGCAAGAACACTGATTTGGGACGAGCATTATCGGATGGGCATCGATCAGTTGGATCAAGAGCATCAGGCCCTGTTTGACCACTACAATTGGTTGATTGAGTCTCTCGAAAATCCCGATAGCAATCCGGCCGAAACCATCGCTATTACGGTTGCGGTTCTGGAAGAGCATGCCTCCAGTCATTTTGAACATGAAGAAACTTTAATGATTGATAGCCATTATCCACACTTCATTCCCCATAAAATCGATCACGAAGCCTTTATGATCGAATTACATCAGATGAAAAACCGACTAATAGCCGGTGATGATGTTTTGAATGATTTATGCCGGTTTGTTAAGAATTGGTTGACCACGCATATTGTCATCCGGGATATGGGAATCGTGTCCCATCTTCGTGGCCAATCTGGCTCATCGAGCTAATGTTGTAATACCAACGGCCCTAGACAATGATCCGTGCCGTTGATATCGGCGGCGACTGCCGCCGCGCGCCCCATGGCGCGAAGCCAAGGGCGCGGATGCGCCCGCCCGGCGTCTGAGGGTGCCGCAGACGTATCGGCGGCGACTGCCGCCGCGCGCGCCATGGCGCGAAGCCAAGGGCGCGGACGCGCCCGAGTCCCCGTCGACGCCTTCATCGGCAGCTTGCTCGATCGGCATTAAGGCCGCGCTATCTCTTTAGCCTTTCGTGGGCTCCGCCCACACCCGCAAAGGGCCAGTCGGCCCTTTGAACCCTTGAGGTCAAGGAGGTTTGCGCCTCCTTGCGGATGCGAGCAACGCCCAGCCTAGCGGTTCGTCCCGCCAGGATCAGATATAATGCTCCTGCAACGGCGGAAAGCCGTTGAAGCCGATGGAGGCGTAAGTGGTGGTGTAGGCGCCGGTGGCCAGGATTCGAAGACGGTCACCAATTTGAAGGTCCAAAGGTAGCCGGTAATCGGCCCGTTCATACAAAACATCGGCGCTGTCGCAACTCGGACCTGCCAAAATCACCCGTTCGGTCTGGCCGGTTCGGTCGCAGTGGATCGGATATTGGATCGCCTCATCCATGGTCTCAGCCAAGCCGCCGAACTTACCCACGTCCAGGTAAACCCAACGGCAATCATCGTTGGCGGACTTGCGGGAGATCAGCACCACTTCGCTCTCAATCACCCCGGCATTGCCCACCATGGCGCGTCCGGGCTCGACGATGGTTTCGGGGATACGATTGCCGAAATGGGTGCGAAGCGCCTTGAAGATGGCCGAACCATACGCCTCAGCCGAGGGCACATCCTGGCGATAGCGAGTCGGAAAGCCGCCGCCAAGGTTGACCATCTTCAGCTCGACCCCCTCGGCCTCCAGATCCCGGAAAAGCTGGGCGGTGGCGGCAAGGGCGGCGTCCCATTGAGTCGGATCGCGCTGCTGGGAGCCGACATGGAATGAAACCCCAAACGGCACCAAGCCCATCCCGGTCGCCCGCAACAGCAGATCGCGAGCCATGGCTTCGTCACAGCCGAATTTACGGGACAGCGGCCACTCGGCACCGTCGCCGCTGGTGGCAATGCGGCAGAACACCCGAGAGCCCGGAGCAACGGCGGCGATCTTTTCCAACTCGGCGATGCTGTCGAAGGCGAACAACCGAATGCCTCGGTCGTAAGCGCGGGCAATGTCCACCTGCTTTTTGATGGTATTGCCGTAGGAAATGCGTTCGGGTGAAGCCCCCGCCGCCAAGGCCATATCGATCTCTTGTACGCTCGCCGTGTCGAACGACGAGCCGAGCCGGACCAGCAATTCCAGGATATGAGGCGCCGGATTGGCTTTGACCGCATAATAAATGCGAGCGTCCGGCAAGGCCGTAGCCAAAGCGGTATAATTTTCTTCGACAACATCCAGGTCAAGAACAAGACAGGGAGTCGCCGGTCGTCGCTCTGCAAAGAAGCGCGCGATTTTATCGTTCATCCCAGGTCTCCAGGATAAAGCGGTTATGCCAAAGGATGCGAATGCGGGGGCCGTCTTACACGAACGTGCGGTTACACGTTCGCGCCCGTACTTATCGGCTCCATAGAACCGGCGGAAACGCACTTCGCCTGGTCAAATCGAGAGGCTCGACGGAACGGCGGAAACCCACCGACAACAACATGAAACATCGTAACCTCCACGTCGGTCACCCTGTGCGGGCGGCGGGCCGGGGATACGCGTTACGTCGTTGCATAACCACTTCTCGAGCAGCTCGAGGGGCGGGCCAGCGGCACGTGCGCTTGCGAGTGAGCGGTAGATACGTCGAAGCGGCGGGCTTGGAAAGAGGAAAAAGACACCGCGACAAAAAAAATTTTCCCTTTGTTAACTTTTGGAGCCCGACATCAGACAGGCTCAGAATCCCAAGACTTACCCAGCGCCTCAGCAACAGCGGAGTGAGTGATCCGACCGGCATGGACATTGAGCCCTGCGGCCAAATGCCGATCCTCTGAAAGGGCCCGACGCCATCCCTTGTCCGCGAGACTCAGCACAAAAGGCAGCGTGGCGTTGGTCAAGGCCAAGGTCGAGGTCCGGGCCACCCCGCCTGGCATATTGGCCACGCAGTAGTGAACGATGCCGTCCACTTCGTAAGTGGGCGCAGCGTGGGTGGTCGGACGGCTGGTCTCGAAACAGCCCCCCTGATCGATGGCCACATCCACCAACACCGACCCCGGCTTCATCGTCTTCAGTTGATCCCGCCGAACCAGTTTGGGCGCGGCCGCGCCGGGCACCAGAACCGCACCAACCACCAGATCGGCATCGGTCAAATGGCGTTCGATGGCCTCAGCCGTGGCGAAAACCGTTTTAAGGCGCGGTCCGTACACGGAATCCAGCTCGACCAAACGAGCCATGGAACGATCCAACACCAGCACATCGGCGCCCAACCCCAGCCCCATCCGAGCGGCATTGGTCCCGACCACGCCACCCCCCAGGATGACCACTTTAGCCGGTTCAACTCCGGGAACGCCCCCCAGCAGCACCCCCGAACCACCATGGGCCTTTTCCAGACTGGCTGCGCCAACCTGGATCGACATCCGACCCGCAATCTCGCTCATAGGCGCCAAGAGCGGCAAACCGTGACGCTCATCGGTAACGGTCTCGTAGGCAATCGCGGTGCAGCCGCTTGCCAACAGAGCCTCGGCCTGTGCAGGATCAGGGGCCAAATGCAGATAGGTGAATAACACCTGCCCGTCACGCAGCCGCCCGCATTCCACCGGCTGGGGCTCTTTGACCTTGACGATCAACGCCGCCCGCTCGAACAGCTCTTCAGCGGTCTGGACGATTTCCGCGCCAACCCGAAGATAGTCCTGATCGGAAAAACCGATCCCGGCCCCGGCCCCGGACTGCACCAATACCCGATGCCCATGACTGGCCACCGCTTCGCGCACCCCTGCCGGCGTCATGCCGACTCGGTATTCGTGAACTTTGATTTCTGCGGGAACACCAATCAGCATGGAGAGCGGCTCCTCGACTGTGCTGGGAAGGGCTGCCCCCTCACCCAACCAGGGCTTTGCCCTGGATCCAACCTTTGGCTATGGGCCTTTGGCTATGGGCCTTTGGAAAAGGGCCTTTGGAAACCGTGACGTCAGATATGGTAATCGGGCTCAGGCAAGCTCTGATCCATCGACAACCCCGGCACCACCGCAGTATCGCGACACCAGCCGACAATCCGGGCCGGGATTCCCGCCACCGTGGCATAGTCCGGCACATCCTTTAACACAACGCTCCCGGCCCCCACCTTGGCCCGACGTCCGACTTTGATATTCCCCAGCACCTTGGCGCCCACCGACAACAACACCCCATCACCAACCTTGGGATGGCGATCGCCATGCTGTTTGCCGGTTCCCCCCAGCGTTACCCCCTGAAGGATCGACACATCATCCCCGATCACCGCCGTTTCGCCGATCACCACGCCCGTTGCATGATCGATGAAAACGCCACGACCGACCGGCACCGCCGGGTGAATATCGACGGCAAACACCTCGGAAACCCGGTTCTGAAGGAAATGCGCAACCTCCCGCCGCCGACGGTTCCACAGCCAATGGCTAATCCGGTGCCACTGAAGCGCATGAAAGCCTTTATAGTACAAAAACGGCGTTAAATAGCTGTTAGCGGCGGGATCCCGAGTCAAAGCCGCCATCAAATCGGCAATGCCAGTCTTGACCAGTTCGGGATCATCGGCGGTCGCGGTCCTAACCAAATCTTCCAGACGTTCCGACGAGATATGCGGACCCCCGAGCTTACGGGCCAACAACGAAGCCAATGCCGAAGAAAAGTCGTCATGCGCCAACACCGCCGTGTTGATGAAGCCCCGCAACGTCCGCTCGTTGGCAACGACCCGGAACGCTTCGCCCCGAAGCGTCTCCCAAACCTCGCAGCCCATATCCCGGTTATTTTGCTCTTCGGAAAAATATTTCTGTGCCGCAAGCGCGATTGAACTCATGGCTCGGTGACTCCTGCGCACCCGATGAAACCTGCCTTGTCACGGCTCCGGTGTCCGACCCCCGGTCAGAAACTAAGCTCCGGGCCGCCACCGACAAGAGGGGCAATACGAAGGGTCGGCATCGGTGACGCCTTGAGCAAGCGCCACCGATTCCAATCAGACTCCGCGATGGCCCCGTCCGCTTTGGATCCGCAACAGAGCTGCGATCAAAGCATCGATATCCTCGCACGTATTATACAACGCCAAAGACGGCCGCACCGTGCTCTCCTGACCAAAACGACGGAGGATCGGTTGGGCGCAGTGATGGCCCGAACGAACCGCAATCCCTTCCTGGTCCAAAGCCTGACCAACCTCTTCGGATCGGAACCCGTCCAGGACGAAAGACAACACCCCGGCCTTCTCTTTGGCGGTCCCAATCAAAGACAGCCCCGGCACGCTCAAAAGCCCCTGAGTAGCATACACCAGCAACTCGTGCTCGTACCGGCAAATATTGTCCATCCCGATCCGTTCGAGATAGTCAAAGGCCGCTCCCAAACCGGCGGCATCGGCGATATTGCCGGTCCCGGCTTCGAACCGGAAGGGGGCCGGATGGTAGATCGTCTTTTCAAACGTCACATCCGCGATCATATTGCCACCGCCTTGCCAGGGTGGCATGGCGTTCAGGACATCTTCCTTGCCGTAGACCACACCAATGCCCGTGGGTGCGAACACCTTGTGGCCGGAAAAAACGTAAAAGTCACAATCCAGATCCCGCACATCGACCCGCATGTGCGACACCGCCTGAGCCCCATCAACCAGCACCCGAGCCCCATGACGATGGGCCATGGCCACCATTTCACGGGCCGGCGTCACAGTTCCCAGCGCGTTGGAAACCTGGGTGAACGAAACGATCCGAGTCCGAGAATTCAGAAGCCGGTCATACTCTTCCAAAATCACCTGACCACTGTCATCCACCGGAGCCACCCGTAAGCGTGCCCCTTTTTCGGCTGCCAGTTGCTGCCAGGGAACGATATTGGCATGATGCTCCAGCCAAGTGATCAGGATCTCGTCGCCTTCGCCGACATTGCGTCGACCCCAGCTTTGCGCCACCAGATTGATCCCCTCAGTGGCGCCCCGGACGAAGACGATTTCGTTGGTCGAGGCCGCCCCCAGGAAACGCCGGGTTTTCTCGCGAGCCGCCTCGTAGGCGTCGGTGGCCCGCGCTGCCAACGCATGGGCGGCCCGATGAATGTTCGAGTTTTCGTGCTGGTAAAAGGACGAAAGCCGATCAATCACCGCCCACGGCTTCTGCGTGGTGGCCGCATTATCGAGCCAAATTAACGGCTTGCCGTGAACCTGCTCGTCCAAGATCGGGAAATCGCGACGAATCGCCCGAGGGTCGAACGGACGAGGCGCAATCCCCAGGTCCGGAATCGTCTCGGGACGATGGGCTTCCGGCAACAATCCCAGATCGAGGCCGAATCCCAAACTCCCCGGCGTTGGAAGACCCGCCGGAGAGGCCGGAAGCGCCGGAGTGGTGGGAAGCGCCCGCACACCGCCACCCGGTCCCGAACCCACCGCCCGCAGCTCATCAAGGAAGTAATAGCTCTCGCCAGGAACGGCGGGAGCTGCCGCCGCCGGGGCCGCCGTCTCGAGAGACTGCGGCACCAGGGACAACGCTCCCCCCAACGAATGCACCAGCGCCCCAAATTCGGCGTCGCCCGAGAAAGGCGATACCGGAGCCGATCGGGTCACGATCCCGACCGGAGGAGCCCCCGGAACGGCAGGAGCCGCCACCAGCGATGGCACGGCCCCAACCGAAGGAACGGCCCCCGGAAGGGCCGGCGCTGCCACCAGCGACGGCACGGCCCCAACCGAAGGGGACGCCGCCCCAACCGAAGGCACGCTTCTGACCGACGGCACCGCCCCCACCGAAGGGGACGTCGGCAGTACGTCTCCGACCGCTGGCAATGACACCGGCTGCCCCGGCAATGCCGAGAAGAAGGCGTTCGCCATGGCGGCGATTACAGCCGGGTCCGGCGCCGCCGCCAAAGCCGCCGCTTCTGCGGGATTACTGCTTGTCATCGAAATAGTTCCCGACATCGACGTCCTCCAGCACGGCCAAAGCATCATCGGTCAGGACCGCCGCCGAGCAGTACAGCGAGATCAGGTACGAAGCGACGGCCCGCCGATCGATGCCCATGAATCGCACCGACAGACTGGGGGCGACCTCTCCGGGAATCCCCGGTTGGAACAACCCGATCACGCCCTGCTTCTTTTCTCCGGTGCGCAGCAGCAGGATATTGGTCTTGCCTGCGGCATCCACCGCCAGCTTGTCGCACGGTACCAATGGCAGCCCGCGCCAAGTCAGGAACTGCGAACCGAACAAGGACACGGTGGGGGGCGGCACGCCGCGCTTCGTGCATTCGCGACCGAAAGCAGCCACGGCGCGGGGATGGGCCAGGAAGAACGCCGGCTCTTTCCAAACCTTGGAAATCAACTCATCAAGATCATGAGGTGTCGGCGGCCCCTTGAGCGTCTTGATCCGTTGGGACGGCGCGGCGTTATGTAAAAGACCATAGGTCGCATTGTTGATCAGCTCGTTTTCCTGACGCTCTTTAACCTTCTCAATGGTCAAGCGCAGTTGTTCACGAATCTGATCATGAGGGCTGCTGAATAAATCAGAAACCCGCGTTTGCACATCAAGAACCGTGGTCACCGCGTTAAGCGTATATTCCCGGGGCTTGTCCTCGTAATCAACGAAGGTTTCGGGGAGATTTTCTTCACCCGCTGGGCTGCATTCCACGTCAGCGCGGCTCTTATCCTGAGCCTCTTTGACTCGGTTGACCCGATAAGTTCCGGCCTCAATCGGCGTCCAAGGCAAAAAGGTAACCAACCAACGCGGCGTGATCCCCGACCACTGCGCCTGCGTCTTGGTGGTATTTGCAAGCTGACGCGCTCCCAATTCACCTAAGGTGCGGCGAACACCCGTCTCTTCAGCCATCCGATCAACTCCTTAAAATTGTATGGATTTTCTAAATCGCTTCAATGCTTGACGCCAATGGCGCCCCCCATCGAGCCTACACTGCTCTTGCTACACAAATAACAGTGTTTTTTAGGGCAACGCGGAGAATTTTATGCACTAGATCAGTAGTTTTGTAGGCCGTTATTTTTTGCATATCTGATATGATTTTTTTTCATAAATTTTCTGCGCCGCAACAATAGCTGTGACCGTCCGCCGCATGGCATCACGCTTCCTGATCGTTATGCTGTGCGCGCTCGCACGCGGGGAGGTCTTATCATGAGCAATACAGTTGAGCCGCTGGTCTGGGACAAGCGGTACGCCATCGGAGTCGAACGGATCGACCGTGAGCACGAGTCGTTGTTTGAAAATTACAATCTGTTCGTCCAGTCGACTCATAATGCCGGCGATGCGACAGCGGTCAAATTTGGCATCGATTTGCTTTCAAATTACGCCGCAAATCATTTCGCCAACGAGGAATCGGTGATGCGAGCGGCCAACTTTCCCGAACTGCGCCCCCATATTCAGGAGCATGAACGGTTTTTGGCCGAGCTTTCCAAGATGAAACAGGCATTTTCGGCCGGTGAGCCGGTCTACGAAACGATTTGCCGTTTTTATCGGACCTGGCTCATCAATCACATCACCATTAATGACAAAAAACTCAGCACCTTTGTGTATGGACTTGGTGGCTGATACCATCGGGCCTTGATGCTGACACATCAAGGCTGCCCTCAGACGCCGGGCGGGCGCATCCGCGCCCTTGGCTTCCACGAGGACGCGGGGCCGCCGTCGCGACCCGAGGCCCCTCGGGCCTTGATGCTGACACATCAAAGCCCGAGGGTATGGTCTCTATTCCCAATGAGCCGGAACCAGCACGAAAGCCCGGTCCTGCTCACGAAACCAAGCCCTTCCTAAAACGGCCAACGCCCACTGACGGAGTCCCGTCAGTGGGCGTTGGCTTTAAAAAACAGAACGAAGAGGCCAGAACGCCTCTTCGTCGTCGGCTTATCGACTTACCCCACCGTCCACACCGGCGGAGAGGCTTCCAGGCGCTCGATCAGATCCTGGCGCTCCCGCTCCAGATCGGCAGGCAGGTGACGACCAAAACGGTCCAGCAATTCCACCTGATCCCGCGCTTCGGCCAAGGCTTCTTCGCGATCAATGTTCATGATCGCCTCGAACTGAGCCCGCGAGAACTCTAAGCCGGTCCAATCCAGATGCTCGTAACGCGGCATATAGCCGAACGGGCTCGCCACAGGCTCGGGAGCCCGATCGCGCACGCGCTCAACAATCCACTTCAGCACCCGCATATTGTCGCCAAAGCCCGGCCACGCGAACTTGCCGGCCTGATCCTTGCGGAACCAATTAACTCGGAAAATCCCCGGCAGATTTTTGACCCGCTTTTCAAAGGTCAACCAGTGGTTCCAGTAATCCCCCATGTTGTAACCGCAGAACGGCAACATCGCGAAGGGATCCCGACGGATCGCCGCCTGCCCCACCGCTGCCGCCGTGGCTTCGGAGCCCATGGTTGCAGCCCAATAAACGCCGTTGCGCCAGCTCGAAGCTTGGAACACCAGTGGGAAGGTCTTGGACAACCGGCCACCGAAGATAAAGGCCGAGATCGGGACGCCCGCTGGGTCTTCCCACGCCGGATCGATGCTCGGGCACTGGTGGGCCGGCGCCGTGAAACGGGAATTCGCGTGGGCGGCAGGACGACCACAATCAGGCGTCCAATCCACACCGCGCCAATCGATCAGATGAGCCGGCGGTTCACTCAGCCCTTCCCACCAAACGTCGCCGTCATCAGTCAAGGCCACATTGGTGAAAATGGCATTGGCGCTGAGGGTACGCAGGGCGTTGGGATTGGATTTCAAGCTAGTGCCAGGAGCCACCCCAAAGAATCCCGCTTCGGGATTGATGGCGCGCAGGCTGCCATCCGGCTGCGGCTTGATCCAAGCGATATCGTCGCCGATGGTCCGAATTTTCCAGCCGTCAAAGCTCTGGGGCGGAACCAGCATGGCGAAATTGGTCTTGCCGCACGCCGACGGGAACGCCGCCGCGACATAAGTCTTCTCGCCTTTGGGATCCTCGACGCCCAAAATCAGCATATGCTCGGCCAGCCAGCCCTGCTCGCGGCCCATCGCCGAGGCGATTCGCAACGCAAAGCACTTCTTGCCAAGCAGGGCGTTGCCGCCATACCCCGAGCCGTAGGAAACGATCGAGTGCTCTTCGGGGAAATGAACGATGTATTTATGGGTTTCGTTGCACGGCCACGGAACATCGGCTTGGTCGTCGGCCAGCGGGGCCCCTACCGAATGCAGGCACGGCACGAAATCGGCATCGCCCAGCTCGTCCAGAACCGCCTGCCCCATGCGGGTCATGATCCGCATACTGACCGCAACATAGGGGGAGTCGCTGATCTGCACCCCGATATGGGAGATCGGCGAGCCGAGTGGTCCCATGCTGAACGGAATCACATACATGGTCCGCCCCCGCATACAGCCCTCAAAGAGCTGGTCAAGGGTGGCTTTCATCTCGGCGGGCGCGATCCAGTTGTTGGTCGGACCGGCATCTTCCTTATTGGTCGAACAGATGAAGGTCCGATCCTCGACGCGCGCCACATCTCCGGGATCTGAACGGCACAGGAACGAATTTGGGCGTTTTTCCGGGTTCAGGCGAATAAGGGTTCCGCTCTCGATCATCAAGGCGGCAAGAGTGTCGTATTCCTCCTGAGAACCGTCGCACCAATGCACCCGCTCGGGTTTACACTTGTTGGAGATTTCCTCCACCCAAGACAGGAGTTTACCGTTCCGTGTACGTTTTGGCATCTTTGCCTCTCCCATAGTCCTTGCCGCAAAAAAATCGGGTGAGGGCATGCCTCAGGGTCCGGCGCCTTCGGGGCGGCCTCAAGACGGGCCGCGCTCAGGACCGAAGAGCCGGAATGGGGATGTCCCAAGTTGCTCTTGTTATAGCCAAACATTGCGGCGGCACCCTACTCCGTCCGCCGCTCCCACGGCAAGGGCCGAGGGGTTCTGGAATTTGGCCTTCGTCAGTACAATTTCAGCCCACAATAGCCAGAGCACCGGGCCACTTGGCTGACACGTTCGGCGACGATGGTCGCAGGCGGCTTCGGCACCCGGCTGGTTTGATGGGCCGCTTCCGGTGCACGCGCTGAAACATCTGCCGATTCCGCCTTCGGCTGCGCTTCGGCCCCGGTGTTCAAGGCTGCCCGCGTCGGCGCTTCGCCCTTGGCCAGGGTCGTTCCCCCCACCTGCCCACGATGGCCGTAAATATCCCGATACACATGAACCACGCCACCGTCATCGACGGTCGCTTGCCAATAGACGATCCGCACCGGCAAGGGGTGGTTGAGACCGATCCCCTGGGTCCGCTCCCGACCCACCGCCGCCGTAATCCGTTCGGGACTCCACCCTTCCCGCCCCAGCAGCAGCTCGGCGAGCTTCCGGGGCTCGGCCAACCGCACACAGCCTGAACTCAACGCCCGGTTCTGGCGAGAAAACACCGAATGATCGTTGGTGTCGTGCAGATAAATGCTCTCACCGTTGGTCAGGTTGAATTTGAACCGGCCCAAGGCGTTTTGATCGCCAGGAGACTGAACCACCTTCAAACGATCGGCTGTCACCAACGACCAATCCACCAAAGCCGGATCGACCTCTTCGCCATCCAGATAAATCGTCGCCCCTTCGATGCCGGGATGGCCGGTCCTACGCAAAGACGGAAGCTTGTCCTTAGCCAGCACCGTGGTTGGCGCGGTCCAGGTGGGGTTCAGAATCACGTCGGTAATGCGGTCTTCAAGCAATGGCGTTGGCCGCGATGGCCGCCCCACCGCCACCCGCATGGACAACTCCACCTTATCGCCTGCGATCAGGTAAGCGGTCTGGGAAGGGACATTGACCAGGAAGAACTCGCGCGGAGCACTGGCCGCAAGGTGGCGCACATTGGCCATAGTCGCCGTCAACGCCGCTGCGGTGACCGCCGGAGCGCGGTCAAAAGCCTCGAGGGTCGCATCCCCCACCCGCCCGTCAGCCGTCATACCCTCGCTGACCTGAAAGTCGCGCACGCCATGCTCGACCGCATCGTCATAGACCCCCTGATAGGTTCCAGCCGCCAAAAGGCCTCGTGCGGTCAACTGCGCCGCCAACCGATCAACCCGTTCGCCGCTGGCGCCTGTCTTCAACGACGGCCCCGGCCCGATCGGAGGCGCCACAGGAGCCGCATTGGGATCAATCGCCGCCAATTTGGCCGCCATCGCCGCCTGCCAACGATCAAGAACCGGCTGACCGGACCCGCCCTCTTGAGTGGGGGAAACCGCTTGAGCGGAAGAAACCGGAGGACTGACTGTCGCTTGACCCGAAGCCGGGGAAGCCGAGGCCGCCGCAGTGACGGGAGCACTGACAGAAGCGGGAGCGGGAGCAGAGGCCGAACCGGGAGACACCGGCCCCAACCCTGCCGCTTGACCCGAGGCTACAGGTTGACTGGAAACCGTTGCCTGATTGGAAGTCGGGGATTGAGCGGGTGGTGCGGCGGCATCCTCAGCCAGCGCGGTTTCAGTCGCCAGGACTCCGGCAGCAAACAGCACAATGGCGGCAAGGCTCGAGACGACGCGGGGGCGCTTCAGAGAGATGTTCATGCTCAACGGCCTTCTGGACGGGACTCGTTCTACGGCGACAGATCAGTGGACGTCTGTGCCGGACCCACCCGATGCCTGTCAACAACGAGACGCCTTTAAAAGCCGACCGGGGCCCGGAAAAAGCCATTTTTCTTGTCAATGCGACATCTTTACCTTGGCAGATAGACGCCACAGTTCACCTGATAACAACGAAACCCGGTCCAATGGGTTGAAAAACAAAAAACCAGGAAGTCGCCTCTCTACCCTTGAACCTTACGAACGCCCGACCAGGGCCGCCCCTGGGCCCACAAGACCCAAGAGCGGTGATCATCCTGGACTGAAATCCCCTGGGCTTTGAAAGGCCCTGCGGAACTCACGACTAAAATTCCTTCCATTCCTCATCAAAATCATTTTTTGCGTGCTTCAATGCCCCGCCTTCTCGCGCTTTCAGCGAAAGGGTTGAAACGGTCTCGGAAGCCCGTCCAGCCTTGGCCGGTAAGGCCGGCTTAACAACGGCCGAGCGGCGCCCCACCGGGTCATGAGCCGCCGTCCCCTGGGCCCGCACCGCTGACCCGGAACGTCCCGTCGCCATCACAGGTCGCGACGGTGGCGCCTTCGACGCTTTCGACGCCTTCGAGGCAGGGCCGGTGCCAGAAGCCGCAACCGCCTGTTTTTCGGACCCGAAGAAAGCCATCATGTTACGCAGATCGGCGGCTTGGTTGGACATGGCCTCTGCGGCAGCCGAGGTTTCTTCGACGAGTGCCGCATTCTTCTGGGTCATTTCATCCATAGACGACACCGCCACATTGATCTCATCCAAAGCCGTGGCCTGTTCCGTGCTGGCCGAAGCCATTTCGCCGATCAAGGTCGCCACCTGCCGAACCCCGCTGGCGATTCCCCCGAGCGACTCGCCAGCCTTTTTGACCAGCTCAACACCGTTCTGAACCTGATTGTCGCTGTTCAGGATCAGAGTCTTGATCTCTTTGGATGCTTGCGCCGAACGATGGGCCAACACCCGCACCTCTTGCGCCACCACGGCAAAGCCCTTTCCGGCATCCCCGGCCCGTGCCGCCTCGACCGCCGCGTTCAAGGCCAACAGATTGGTCTGGAAGGCAATTTCATCAATGACGCCGATGATCTCGGTGATCTTGCGTGAGGCCTCGGCGATCAGCTTCATGGCATCAATAGCCGACCCGGCGACCACGCCGCCCTCTTCAGCGGCACGCCGGGCATCACCCACCATTTTGTTGGCGCGCTGGCCGTTTTCGGCGCTGGTGCGAACAGTGGCGCCCAATTGCTCCAAGGACGCCGCCGTCTCCTCCAGGCTTGACGCCTGTTGCTCGGTACGCTCCGACAAATCGGCACTGCCGGCGGACACTTCGCCAGCGGCAGATGAAATGGCGTCCGTTGCCATGGTGATCTGACCAACAATTTCAGCCAATCGATCAGACGTCGTGTTGAAATCAACCGTAAGCTTTTGAAAAGCGCCCTGATAGCTTTTGGTAACGCGATTGCTCAGATCCCCCTTGGCCACCCCCTCGGCCATTATGGTCAAATCGGCAATAACCGCCTCGACAGTGTCGGTCAGATGATTGATGCCTTCGCTCATAGTCCGATAGAAACCGTCCTTGCCAGCCAAATCGACCCGCTTGGTTAAATCGCCCTCGCCCACCGCCGCAATCAGCGCCGCAATCTCCTGGCCAACGACCCGCTCCCGCTCGCGTTGAGCCTCGATAGCGCGACGCTCCTGCTCGATACGCTGCTTTTCGGCAACATCCATGTGGACCTTTTCGATGCCGGTGTCCTTAAACACCTGCACGGTTGCGGCCATATCGCCGATTTCATTGCGAAGCCGGGTAAACGGCACCTCCACCTGATGATCACCCTGGGCTAGGCGAACCATCACTCGGCGCAACGTCGTCACTGGACGTGTAATACTCCGAGTGATCAACAGCGCAATCACCAAAGCCATCACGATCGCCACAATCAAGATGGCACATGTGAGCTGGATCGCTTGATCCCGCTGGACTGCCGCATTTTTATAGAATGCGTTAGCCTTGTCGGTGGCAAAGATTAATGCTTCTCGAATTTCAGTCCGGGCGGCCTCGGCCTGTTGCCCTCCCTGCCCCCGGATGATCTTGAGGGCCTCCTCCCGCTTACCTTCCCGAATCAGCGCTATGACCTCGTCACGAATCGGCTTCCAGTCCGTAAACGTCTGCAACGCCTTCTGTATCTTGGCCTTATCTCCTAAGAAACGCTCCAGCATAATCTTGAAGTCGGCGTAGGTTGCGACTTCTAATTCATCGATTTCTTTAATAGCAAGGTCGACATCATCCGGTGTTTCAGCCAGCGCCGCTGATACAACCTGCATACGAATACTCACGATGTTCCCGCGTGCATCCAGCGCCGCGTTCGTCACCGCCATGGGGTGCTCGTGAAGATTCTCGGTCAGTTTCGCCAAAGAATTCATGGTATTGAGCGAAAGCAAACCCAAAACCACAACCAAGGTGGTCACAGCCCCGAAACCCAGACCCAAGCGAGTCGCAATATTCATGTTTTGCAATGACATGAGAGCCCCTGCCTTTCGATTCCGACGGATATCTCGCCGATCGACTGCGCACCCAGGCATTCCGTCTGAATCGACGAGTCGACCCACAGATCGAACCCACCTCGGACGAACATCGTGACAGGCCCTTTACTGGGACGCAACATCGTTTAGATGTGGCCAAACGCCGCCGCCCCCCCACCAAAGCGGGAAAGACGGCGATCACATTAAATTCTTTTAAGCCTAAGGTCTTGATCACTTGGAAATCAAGCCGCCCGCGCAATTGTTACATTATCTTGCACAGTTCCGGCAAATCGAGGAACGAAGGCCGCATGTTCCGGGGTTCCGACATCAAACTTGACATGGTAGCCCCCCTCTTTCGGTCCCAGAACGCATCCGGACATGCTTTCGGAAAGACCCGCGATGGTTAATAATACGCGTTGATCGCGACTGAGCCGCAGCCCCTGACCAACAAGGATAGCCCCACCTTCAGAACAGGTTACGACCTGGGCATGAGACGTTCCAATTTCGGTGGAAATCATCACCGGCAGGTCCACTCGATAGCAGGGCTTGCGGCGACGATCCACTTCAGCAGTGGCCGTGCGGACCAGATCGATTAAAGTGGCGCGCAAACCTTGAACAGACGTTGCAACCTTACTGGCGATTCCAGAAACTTCGTCGGCGCGCTCATTAGCCATGGTGGCATCATGAGAAACGTGACCGATCCCTTCAGAAACCTGATAAGCGGCTTCACTGATCTTCACGATACTGTCGGTAATATCACAGGTCGCCGCATTTTGTTGCTCAACGGCAACGGCGATATCCGTTGATAAGCCCGCCACATCGTGGATAGCCTTGACAATCCTCTCTACCGCCGATACGGCCTGATCGGTGACGGTCCTAATTTCGAGGATTTGCGTACTGATCTCTTCGGTAGCCTTGGCGGTTTGATTGGCCAGAGTCTTGACCTCACTGGCCACCACGGCAAATCCTTTGCCAGCCTCCCCGGCCCGCGCGGCCTCAATGGTGGCGTTCAGGGCCAGCAAGTTGGTCTGACCGGCAATTCCGTTGATTAATTTAACAAACTCGCTGATTCGCGCCACCGCCGTCGCAAGGTGGCGAATGGCCTCCTGGGCGCTCCCAGCCGTCTTCACGGCGACGGCTGCGATCTGGGACGAACTTTCGACCTTATGGCCGATCTCGTTGATCGAAGCCGAAAGCTGGTTGGACGCCAACGCCACGCTTTGCGTGTTGTTTTGAGCCTCGGTCGCAGCCACGGCAACCCCATGCGACGTTCCACTGACAGCCCGAGCCGTATCGGCCATCGCTCCAGCGGTCCGAGCCATATGTTCGGTCACCTCGGCAACGCCGCTAAAGGCGGCACGAGTTTCCTCCTCCACCTTCTGCGCCATAGCCCGCAATGCCAGTGCTTTACTCTGTTCGGCCCGCTTGCGCTCCTCTTCACGGGCCCGCCGGGTGCGTTCGGCTTCCACGGCATGCTTCTTGAAAACCTCCAACGCCCGCGCCATGTCGCCGACTTCGTCCCCCCGAGTCCGATAGGGAATCTCGACCTCCAGATCGCCGCCGGCCAGTCGGCCCATCGCCACCGTCGCACTGGTAATACCGCGATTGATATGGCGGGACAGCAGCAGCGTGATCACCAGCGTCACCAGATACGCAACGCCCGCCGCCAGCAGCACGATCCAAACCGCCTGGGTCGCTGACAGGGCTGTTTCCGCCTGAACCGCCTGAACGGTCTGATGTGCGGCCTTATCCACACGTCCCACCGCGCCTTGAAGCTGACTGTGAGCCTCCGTCACTTCCGGCAACATCGCCAAGGCCGTGGCAGGATCGGCACTCAGCATCTCCAACACATCCGTTACTGCTTTGCGATAAGCCGAAACAGCAGCCCCGATGGCCTCAAACTGGCCCTCCACGACCTCTGCGGACGTCAGGCTGGTCTTCAGACGGCCCATGGCCCTATCCATGTCCTGAAGTTGTTCGTGGCACAGCGCATAAAGTTCGTTCATTTTGGCGTCGCTGACTCCGGCATTACCCAGTGCCGCCGCCTGATAAAGCGTTCCTCCGGTCTTGGCCACCGTCAAAGCAAGATCATCCAGAAGACTTTGACGATTAAATTCAACAAATAAGACCGAATTTATCGTCCGATTTTGTCCTTTAATTGTGACATAAGAAATCCACACAATTGGACTTGTTGTTGCAATGACCGCAATAACGATCAAAAATAACTTAATTTTTAATGAAAAATTTGAGAATATCCGTACCATGACTGAATCCCCCATAGCCCAACGGATGCTTGGGCGACTGGCTACGTCATCTTTTACCCAATCGACCAATCGATCCACACTGCTTATATAAGCATAGATCGAGACCAAGGAACGTCAAGATAATTCTTACAATAAAAAGGTAAATTTCGTTAACCATTGCAATAATCATTATGGTTAATGACAGCATAATTCAAGATTGTAAAAGATATTAAGAAAACAGCCAGGCCCAAGCTACATCCACGATGCTATGCTATCATACCATCGAGCTTTAATGCTGACACATTAAAGCGACCCTCAGATGCCGAGCGGGGGTGTCCGCGCTCCCCTAGAGTCATACCGGCGAGCCCTGATATTGACACATCGCCGGTATCAGTCGATTTTTATCGGGCGCACTGGTACAGCCCAATACCCTTTCCGGCATCACAAAAAACTGTAAGGGTCGATATCCACCTGAACCCGAACGCTCGACGGTAGTGGCGTTGCGGCCAGCCACGCACGAATAACAGGTTGAAGAACGACCGAGCGCGGCGCCCGGACCAACAACCGGCGACGATGGCGGCCCCGCAACAGTGCGAGCGGCGCTGGAGCCGGCCCCAAAATCTCGATCTGGTCACTGCGGGGCGCCGTCCGACCCAACAGAATCGCGGCCCGATCCACCGCTTCCATCTCCGGCCCCGAGACCACCAAAGCCGCCAGCCGACCAAAGGGCGGCAGATGGCCATATTGCCGCTCCTGCGCTTCGGCTTCCAAGAAACGGTCGCGATCGCCCGAAGCCAAGGCTCCGATCACCGGATGCTCGGGCATATAGGACTGCAACAGCACCCGCCCCGGTCGTTCGGCCCGCCCGGCCCGGCCCGAGACCTGATGCAAGAGCTGATAGGTGCGTTCCGCAGCACGCATGTCGCCCCCCGCCAAGCCTAAATCAGCATCAACCACCCCAACCAAGGTCAGCATGGGAAAGTGATGGCCCTTGGCCATGATTTGGGTACCGATCAGGAGATCGACATCTTGTTCGGTGACGCGGCGAACCAAGGCATCAATAGCGCAGGGCCCGGCCAACGTATCCGAAGCCATCACCGCCACTCGCGCCTGAGGGAATAACTCGGCCACCTCTTCGGCGATCCGCTCGACCCCAGGACCGCAGGCGGTAAAAGAATCGGCTTTTTCGCAATTTGGGCACAAGTCAGGAATCGGCATAGCATAACCGCAATGATGGCATTGCAGGCGCTGGCTGGCCCGATGCTCCACCAGCCACGCCGAGCAACTGTGGCATTGCAAACGAAAACCACAGGCGCGGCACAGCGTCAGGGGAGCGTACCCTCGGCGATTGAGAAAAACCATCGCCTGCTCGCCAGCCTCCAGAGTCTCAGCCAAGGCCCGACGCAAGGGAGGCGCGATCCAGCGGCGCGGCTCCAGCTTTTGGCGGCGCAGATCAATCACCTGAATCTCGGGCAACAGCGCGCCGCCATGGCGATCCGGCAGATGCAGCCGCTGATATCGACCCGACTCGACATTGACCTGGGTTTCCAAAGACGGCGTGGCCGACGCCAGGATGATCGGGATGCCCCCCAACCACGCCCGCGCCACCGCCATATCGCGGGCGTGATAAATCACCCCTTCTTCCTGCTTGAAGGCCGGATCATGCTCCTCGTCCACCACCACCAGCCCAAGGTCGGCATAAGGAAGAAACAGGGCCGAACGCGCTCCCACCACAATCCCGGCCCGGCCCTCGGCCACAGCCCGCCAAGTGGCCCGGCGTTGACCGCCGGTCAGCTCCGAATGCCACAGCGCGGGGGCCGCACCAAAGCGACGGGTGAATCGATCAAGCCACTGGCTGGACAGCGCGATCTCGGGCAACAGAGCCACCGCCTGTCGCCCAGCGGCCAGACAGGCAGCGATAGCCTCGAAATAGACTTCGGTCTTGCCCGAGCCGGTGACGCCGTCCAACAGCGTCACGCTGTAACAACCGGCAGCCACCGCCGCGCGCAACGCTGCCGCTGCCTCTTGCTGGTCTTCGGACAGAACCGGCCCCGGCAGAGTCCAATTGGGTTGAACCGACGCCTCTTCGGAGGATTGGGGGACGGCCTCCAACACCCCGGCCTCGACCAAACCGCGCACCACCGCCGGCCCGCAGCCAACCGCCGCCGCCAGCTCGGCGGCAGCCCGAGGCGGCCCTTCCGCCGCCAGCGCCAACACCGCGCGCCGGGCCGGAGTCTCTTTGAATCCCGCCGGAGCGGCCTTTCCGCTGGGCCGGCACACCACCGTAACACGCGGAGGCTCCAAGGCTGCCGGCACACTGATCGCCATCCGCAACACTTGACCCGCCGGAGACACCGTGTAATTCGCCACCCAATCGATAAAGCGGCGGTTGATTTCAGGCAGAGGCGGCACCGGAAACCGCCGGATCACCGACCGCAGCCGGCCAAAATCCAGGTCTCCCGCGCCGTCGTTCCACACCACCCCGGCCAATCGACGGGGCCCGAACGGCACCTCGACATAATCGCCCGGCTGAAGCACAACGCCTTCGGGAGAGCGATAATCATAGGGGCCAGGCAAAGGCAGCGGCAGCAGCACACCGACTCGGCGCGCACCGGCCTCCCCGCCACCGGACACAGCCTCGCCTTTCCCCAGGAAACTGGCGCCATCGCCAACCATGGACTAACCTACCCGGTGATGGCTGGTCCATGGCACCAGCCTGGAATACCACCCAATCTCCAACAGCATCATGACACCCATAACCACAACCACGGGAACGCGCCTGTTATGAAATTCTTCGTCGACACCGCCGATCTCCAGGAGATTCAAGACCTTGCGGCCACTGGCCTTCTGGATGGCGTCACCACCAACCCCTCACTGGTCGCCAAGACCGGGCGTCCTTTTTTAGATCTGGTCGCCGAGATTTGCGAGGTGGTCGAGGGGCCGGTCAGCGCCGAAGTGACCGCCACCGATTTTGAGACGATGCTGGCCGAAGGACAAAAGCTCGCGAAGATTTCACCGAAAATCGCGGTGAAAGTCCCCCTCACCCCGGCGGGCCTCAAGGTGTGCAAGCAGCTTTCCGCCGATGGAACCATGGTCAACGTCACCCTGTGTTTCTCGGCGGCGCAGGCTATTCTCGCGGCCAAGGCCGGCGCCGCCTTCATTTCGCCCTTCGTTGGCCGACTCGACGATGTGGGCACCGACGGCATGGGGCTGATTGCCGACATCTGCCAGATCTACAGTCGTTACCCCAGCTTTACCACCGAAGTCCTGGTGGCATCGGTTCGTCACCCGATGCATCTGATTGCCTCCGCCAAGTTGGGCGCGCATGTGGCAACAATGCCACCAAACGTCATCCGCCTTCTGTTCGGGCACCCCTTGACCGACAAGGGGTTAGCGCAGTTCATGGCCGATTGGCAGAAGACTGGACAGACCATATTGTCTTGACAATCATTGGGTTGCGTGTGATTGTTGATCCAACGCATTAGCAACCCGATCTGACCCTCCCCTCCCCGGTCGCCCGCCTTCCGACGGTGCTGGCCGGGGTGACGGGGCCTCCGGGGCCCGCTCGTGTCGTTAGGCGATTTCGGTTGATCCCGGTCGGGGGCACGGTGAGGGAAGGCAGGAGACACATGGTTCGCGAGCATGGACAGAGCCAACGGATCAGCGGGGCGGTTAACGCCGAAGTGGTCTCGGCATATTTGCGGGATAATCCAGATTTCCTGATTCGCCACGCTTATTTGATGCAACATCTGAAACCGCCAATGCTGCGACGGGGTAGCAATGTCCTGGACCTGCAATATTACATGGTTGAGCGCCTCCAAACCGAAGTGGGCCGGATGCGCGACCAGCAGCGGGAGTTGATCGAGGCATCGAGAACCAACCTAAACAATCAAGGCCGAATTCATGCGGCGGCTTTACTGCTTTTGGATGCCCAGAGTTTCGAAGAGCTGATTCAGACTATCACCACTGACCTGGCGGTGCTTTTGGATTTGGATGTGTCTTGCCTGATCGTTGAGTCTGGAAACTGTGACATTCCAGGCCCTGACACATCCGGGGTGCGCGTCGTCAAGGCTGGCTCCATTGACGCCTGGCTGGGTCGGCGGGAGATTGTGTTGGCTGGCAATGTGTACGGGGATTCATCGATTTTTGGCGGTGCCGCTGGCCTGGTGCGCTCGGAGGCCTTGATCCGCCTCCATATCAGCGGAGAAACCTCCCCCGGCATGCTGGCATTCGGCAGTCGTGAGCCCGGATTGTTCGAGCAAGGCCACAGCACCGAATTGATCAGCTTTCTGGCCCGCGTGGTTGAACGCTGCATCCGGTCGTGGCTGGATCTGCCAGCGTAAACCACAAGCCCCCCATGCCCAAGGACCGGCGAACTGTTGCCATGACACATCGCCGGTCCTCGGGCCGCGATGGCGGCTCCGCGCCCGCCCGCGCGCGGAGCCAAGTTCGCCCCACCATTGCCAAACCGCCCTCATTCAAACCATCGTTAGCGGGTTGCCAACAGGATCAGAAACGGATAGGATCGGGCGCGTCGGTTGGTGGTTAGGTCCGCGTAGCTCAGCAGGATAGAGCACAAGTTTCCTTGTTTATCAAAACTGGGCGTTGCGTTTGGAAACGGCGCAACGGATTCGCTCAAAGTCGGGGAACGCTACGGTGCACGTGCCCGTTGCCAATCCCGAGCCAAGCCCCGGTTGGGGAAGGTGTAGAGACTGGATGGGCGACACCTAACGGCTTTGGCCCATGGTGAAGGGACAGTCCAGACCACGAACGCCGCGAGGCGGCGGCGAAAGCCGAAGTGGTATGAAACTTGGGGCCGGGGGTTCGAGTCCCTCCGCGGACGCCAACACACTTCCGACCATCCCGAAGCTATAATGTGCGCCGACACTCTTCCAGTCGCCCGAAATGCCACAACTCTTATATCGAGGGGATGTTGAACTAATATTATAAACCAGAGGAAGCGACGCAAACCCCAGTCATAAATCCCTTTCCAAGATTTTTAACCGCCTACCTAGGCCCATATGTCTGCCTTGTAGCTAAGAATTTATGTATTTTGATCTCCACATCCTTCGACCTCAGGCCTAACGCCAACACCCAACGCGCAACAACGATGCATTCTCATCTCCCTTGACAGGGATGGTACATTGGCTTTTGAGCGTCAATAGGCAATGAAAATGCCTCGCCACCCTCTGGATATACAACCACACTTTGTTTGCCGACCCCAGACCTCAAACCACCAAAACACCGCGAGCTTCCGCTATCGAGACCACCGCTTGCGTGCCGCTGTTGAACGCCAGGAAATCCGCCTCGATGCCGTCGCTAAAAACAACGCCGTCCTCTGGCATCTGCGAGACCAGACGAAGGCACTCGCCTCCGCCGAGCCAGCCGATGACCAGTTCTGTCCCCAGACCCCGACTCGGGAAGGGTTCGCGGACGAACCAATGAAGCCGATCCGCATCCCACGGGAATGACGGCTCACTCATCGACCCAGCAGGAACGGCGTTGGAGCCAAGCACCGTCCGGGCAGTGGCGGCCCATCCGGCATAGACGCTTTTCAACCAGCCCGTCGAGCCCAGCCCGGTCGAGATGATGACGCCGCTGGACGATTGCCCCTCTTCGCGCCCGCCAACCTTGACGACATAGCGGGCGGACGCGTGGGTTTTGCGGCCGATGAACAGGTCATTCACCGCCAGTAGCCGCTCACCCGTGTTGAGGGTGGCCTGGGCCATGCTGACCGCCTTGACGGGGCGTTTGGCTCCCGCCTCGTCCCGCATCACACGACGGAGATCAGGCACATGGAAAGGCAGCAACACACCATCCCAACGATTCGGGTCCGGATTGACGGCAACAACGCGCTGCCCTTCCAGATATTTAAGAGTGTTGGCCACCAATCCGTCCGGCCCCAGGACAATCACAGCATCTTGGCGACCAAAGATAAAGTTCGGCAGGAAACGCCGATCCAGACGCTGAACAAGGCCGAAGTCACGAAGGATCGCCTCGGTTTCGGCTACGGCCTCCTGGTAGCGGCGATGTTCGGCCACATAGTCTGAGAAGTCTGCCCCCAGATGCTCGACATAGAAGCGCGCCTGATCGGCAGTGTTGTAGCGCACCACCAATTCATCGAGTCGCGTTGCCCGCACCACCAGCACAATTTTTTTAGCCCGATCGTCAGCCATCTCAGCGGGCCTCCCGTGGCTCCATGATTTCCCGCAACAGGTCGGGCGAGATATTAAGTTGACCAATTTTATCGGCGTTGTCGGCGATCTCGCGGAAGGCCAGGGCCATCAACTGCCCAGGCTTCATCCCAACACTGGTCAAGGCCTGGAGCACTCGAGAATCGCTGCCGGCAAACGCCTTCATCACGGCATCAATACCGTAAGCCTTGGCGTCGGCCTCCTGACGCGCGTTGGCGGCGGCTAGTTCGACCAGTTGGCGACGGCATTCTTCTTGAGCCACCTGCCCTTCCAGCTCTTCCCGTTCGATGGTGCGGCGCTTCTCGCGCATCGCGCGGTCGGCATCCATCTGAGCCTCTTTGACTTGGCGCCGCTTGTTCTCAACGGCAATCTCGGTGTCGAGTTCGTTTTCCTTAATGGTCCGCTCCTGCTCGACCGCCGCATTGCGTCGACCATAGGTCGCCTCATCGGCCCGGCGCAGCAGAGCCTCCCGCACCTCGGCTTCCAAAGCCCGAGCCGTCTCCGGTTTCGGTTTAACCGCCAGGATCGACAGGCCGAGCACCTCGACTCCCAGAGCCGCAACCATCTCGTCGCCTCTCAAAGCACGAGAGGCCCGGAGCACCAGACGATCACCGCCGACCAGGGCTTCGGTTAAGGTCATGGTCCGAACCTCGTTCATCACGGCCACCCGAACCTTGTCGATCAGGCGTTGGGACAGTGTCTGCGGGTCTTCCGAGACATACCGGCCTCGGGAATCGACCGAAAAGTCAAGAAGCAGAGCAATCCGGCGGGGCTCCACGATCCGATAAACGAGTTGTCCCTGAAGAGTTACCGTCTGGAAGTCGACGGTGGCCTCTTCGAACATGAACATCGCGTTCACGCTCCCGGTTGGAACCACCACCATGGCGGTGGTCGGCGCAAAGTAGACCATCGACAGTCCAGCCCCCTCGCGGATGGATTGGCCGTCACGAAACACGATGACGTACTGGGTCGGTTGCGTCTTGATGAACGTCCACCCGAACATGGAACCCTCCTACAATGTTTGTTGAAGTCCGGCCTCGATGACAATCACCCTACCCCACTTCGTGTCATTTAGCAACTAACTTAGTTGTTAAATGACACGAAGTGGGGTGATGGGGTAGAGAGAGGGACTGACGAAACCGAATGGAGGGGAGAATGGCTGGCGTCACCGAAAGAACCGACCAGAAAGACAGGGCGTCAGACCCAGAGACGACGGTCACCGAAGGGTTCGAGCGACCGTTGGTGACGGTTGACGTGGTGATCCTGACACTGCGGGCCGGCGTCCTGCATACGCTCCTGATGAAACGTGGAGCGGACCCATTCCAAGGAACCTGGGCCCTGATCGGCGGCTATATCCACCCTCAAGAAGACGAAGACCTTGAAGCGGCAGCCCGGCGCATCCTCCGCAGCAAAGCCGGGATCGATACGCCCTATGTCGAACAGCTTCAGGGATTCGGCGACGCCCGCCGCGATCCCAGAGGTTGGACGGTGACCTTTGCCCATGTCGCGCTGATCCCGTCCGACACTCTGTCGCCAAGGCATGGTGCGAATGCTGAAACCGTAGCCTGGTGGCCGGTAGACGCCCGCGCGGTCGCTCCCCCCCTTGCCTTCGACCACGCCCGCATCCTGGCGGCAGCGGTCACACGGGTGCGCAACAAGGTGGAATACACGTCACTGCCGATTCACCTGCTGCCGCCACGCTTCACACTGACCGACCTCCAACGGGTTTATGAACAAATTCTCGGTCGCCCTATCGAGAAATCCCAGTTCCGCCGACGCATCGCCGAAGCGAATTTCCTGGAAACCGTCCCCGGCGAGTTCCGGCAAAGCAGCAATCGCCCAGCACAAATTTATCGGATCAAGACTGGCCTCTCGACAATTTTCTTTGATAGAACGATCTGATCTCAATGAAACTTGGGCCTGAGAGCGTGAAGCAGAGTCGCTCACATTGACAAGCCGTGGGGGGACTCTTTTGGCATATAATACCATCGGGCCTTGATGGTGACTCATCAAGGTCCGATGGCATTAGAAACAAGCGTGATTTTTTCCTCTTCGTTTTTTGAAGGTTTTCATGATTAAGGTGATTTTACCGCCCAAGATTTGGTAACATAACTCGCCGAACAGGTTTGTGGACGAATCGTGTATAGAAGTAATAGCCGGTCGCATCGGGCAGATGATCTAAACCAGACTCTTTATCGGGTTCGCTGGTGCCTTCCCGATAACTGAGCTGTTCATAGCAACGGATCGAAAGTTGGCAACGGGGATCGACAAAGGCGCGACGACTGCCATCGGCAGCCTGAAAACGAGCATTGACCAGATTGATGCGATCCCGCACCCGAGGATGGCTGTCGGCGGCAATGACGGTTAGGCCTTTGGCGCGTAAAATCCCCAAATCGGTCTGGCCCTGGGCACTGGTCCGCCGCTGCGCCCCCGCTGGATCCGGGTAGATCGTAATGTGACCCAGGCCGGTGAGCCGCCCATAGCGCCGGGCGATTTCATCGGCCATTTCGTGGGTGTTTGACGTTGGAATCACCACTTCGTCCACCTGCCACAACAAACCGTCGCGTTCCTGCCAGACGGTGGCGGACATGGGGTTGATATTAAAATCCATGCCGATATGAAGCGGCAATGCCGGGTCATGGGCGCATGGACGAACCGACTCTAACCGGGAAAATCCATAATAAACCCGGCCAAGGAAGGTCTCAAAACTGGCGTCATATTCTTGCGCAAAGGTTCGAGCATCCAATTCAGATCGGATCGTAGCTAGTTCTTCGGCAGGAACATGGCCGCCTTGGAGTGTCGTATATTGCCAAGAACGCGTGTCGAGCTTGCCGCCGGGTTGCCCCGACACAAACCCTTCGTAGAAATGATTGAACCCCTTGGGGGTTCCGATGAACAACGCATGGCCACTGCTGGTGGCCAGCATCGGTCGGATCACTTCGTTCCAGGCCTCAATCGGGCAGTCGGCCCATTCATCACCAATGAAAAACCACAAGCCCGACCCTCGCAGCCCTTCGTAATGGTCGATTCCGACCAGACGAACCACATGACCGCTTTTCAAGGTGATGGCGCATTCGCTTTCATTGGCCCGCCCACTGCGCCAATCTTCGGGGATGGCCCGTTTCAGACGGCGCCAAAAGACCCGCTTGGCTTGGGTGCGAGTCGGGGCGCCGTACCAGATTTCATGATCGGGATGGATATTTTGACGCACTGCCAATCGGGCGGCCCGCAAAATCTCAACCACCGCCAAATGGGTCTTGCCGAATCGCCGGCCACAGACCGCAAATCGAAAGCGAGCCTCGGGCTGCCAGCCCCAGGCGTAGATATTGGCCTGCTTGGCCGTGAGGGTAACGGCGTCACAGGACGGGGTTTTCCGGGATGGGCTCATCGGGTCTGATCACCAAGGCATCATCGCGCTCGGAGCCAACGGCGACTTGACCTGCGCCAGGCAAACCGAGATAGCGAGCCAGCGCATTGAGCGCCGGGAGTTTATCGAATTTGACCCGCACACCGTCGCGGGTGCGGGTGAGTTCCGTGATTGCGGCGGCCTGATCGCGGGTTAACAACGCCGAGTCCCGAATCGCCACCTGATCGTCGGTCCAACTCACAAAGTCGGTGATGACCGCAAACCCGATCCTGGCCAGCTCTTGCAAAACCCGGTCAGCGGTGACGCCCACCCGAGCGACTCGGGCGGCCAAGCCGGCCTCAATGGCGGCCTGAATCTTGGGGTCTTCCAGCCAGCTCCGGCCTTCGAGGGTCGCCGTCACCAGCGGAATCCCGATCCGCCGCATGGCAGCCGCCTCGTCTAGGTCCACCAGATATTCGGCCACAAACAGCCGTTGTCGTGGCGATAGGCCACCGTCCAAGGGCGACGGTGGGTCTGGAGGCGGCGCTAGGCGCGGCGGAGCCGGATCGGCCCGCCCACCATCCTCTCGCTCGATCCGGGCCGTGGATCGGTTCTTTTTCTTCGGCGCCAGCCACCCTTCCGCCAAAGCTCGCCGGGAAAGAGCCGCTCGACTCACCCCATAGTCGCGCGCCAACGTGGTTATGGGGTAGTGCGCGGTCTCGTAAGCGTCTCGAATCCTCTGCCAATCGATTTCAGTCATGACTGACCTCCGATGTTCGGGATCTTTCGGAACGCGCAGACGCAAAAAAACCCGGCACAGCAAGCTGCCCAGGCTGAATATGATATGCGTTTAGCGTGCGTTCCCACGTCTCGGGACGATATATATTTGTAGATGAAACTGCGCCAAAGCGTCAAGAGGAAATTTCATCTCAAATCACTTCTCTAGCGACCGAAAGCTTCACCTTCAGTCGCGTAGAGCGAACACACAGTCCTCACACCATTTTGTAAACGCGCGCCGCAGCCATCAACCCTTCGACCAAAGCCGCCATCCATGGCCCTGTGTCTCGAGAGCGGCGACTTCCGGCCAAGTCCGTCAGACTTTGGGCCTCTAACACCACCGCCCTGACGACAGGCCACGCCAGCGGACCGACGGCCTCGATGGCTGCCTTCGCCTCACGAAGACGAGCGGCGCAACAGATCTGAACATCGATAAAACACAGCTCTGCCTTGGAAACCCCTCGGGTGCTTTCCCGAGGCTGGCGAGCCCCGACGGCGGTTTCGGCATCGCCCCTGAGGGCGTGGGCTGCTCGCACATGGATCAGGTTTATGGCACCTCGCATCTCCAACATGCTCACAATGTCCCGAGTCCGTCGTTGCCGTTTAACGCCCGGCTGGCCTCTAGACGGGGGCTTAAGCGAACGCTCGGCCAAAGCCATGGCCTCGATGGACTGCAAGACCTGCACCGCCTCGGCTCCGGTCTCGGCCACCGGAACCAGAATCATGCCGGGGCTGTGTGGCTCCTGCCAATCCAGGGACGTCTTCGCGGCGGCGTTCCGCTGGCGCAAGCGATCGGCTTTTGCCCACCGTCGATGACGACTTTGAAGTTCCCGCAACCGCTGTGCCGCTTCGGCGCCCACCGTTCCCGCCTGCCCTCCCCGCTCCACCATGGCTCTCCCCTCACACTGCGAGCGGGTACCGCCCCCGATGGACGAATCGTCGCTCTGTGACCGCATAATCGCGGTATACAGACCGCTCAATCAAGGTCTTTTTTCCGGCTTGGCACATCTTCGGTATGCGGGTATAGAACCGCACATGGAAAATATGCTCGCCGACCGAATTAACGCGCGATTAAGGGCGCTTGGGTTGAGTGCGCGGGGCGCTGCGGTCAAGGCTGGCCTGCACCCGGATGCTATTCGCAGCATTCAAAGGGGAAAGTCTCTCAACCCTCGCTCAAGTAACGTCGCTGCCCTAGCCCGCGTTTTAGAAGTTCCCCTAGAATACCTCACCAATGCCGTGCGTGAGTTGCCCACCCCATCGACGCCGAGTCGCAGGCCCGCCATTCCGCTGGCCATGGTGTTTGTCCAGGGCACTCTTCAAGGCAATGTCTGGCGGGACTCCCTCGAATGGCCTGGCACCGACTGGTACGCGCTCACCGTGCCCGGCGATCGGCGGTGGCCCGGAGTCGAGCGGTTCGCGCTGGAGGTTCACGGACCTTCCATGGATCGGCTTTACCCTCCCGGCAGCATCCTGGTATGTGTTCGCTTCGCCGAGATTGACCGTCTGCCCGAACCCGGAGACAAGGTGATCTGCCTACGACGGGCGTCTAGCGGCGGCTATGAAGCCACCGTCAAAGAGTATCAGTTTGACAAAGGCCGCCATGTCCTGTGGCCGCGTTCTCACGACCCCGACTTTCAACAACCCCTGATCCTGCCAAGTGAGCATGTTCCGACGGTTCGAACACAAACGGCGGCCCTTGATTCTGCTGGTGCGTTTGGCGCTGGCAGCGCCTTCCCCGAGATCGTGATTGCCGCCCTGGTCACTCAATCGGTTCGACCGGAATAAGGCCAGCGAACCTCACACGAACTCATCGCCCGCTCTTGGGCCGCGACGGCGGCCCTGCGTCCTCGTGCGCGCGAAGTCCCACCCCCAGGGATTCTAAGAGCGCGGACGCGCCTGCCCGGCGCCTGAGGGCAGCCTTGAGCTATCAAAAGGGCTGGGCCCCTTGAGCGGAGCCCTGCGAAAAACAACAGAAATGGTACTAAAACCGCATTTTCTATTGACGTGGTTTCTATACCGCAATAGCCTTGACCAATCAGCACCGCATACAGAAAAGCTGAGGAGGGCCAAGGTGTGCCGAAACCAAGACCGACGCCATGATGCCGAATTTCAGGCCCTCGATGAGGGTGCCTCTGATTGGGCGCTTCACCGGGCCCGGATTGCCGACCAATACGGAAGAGCCCATGTCGACCACGAGCTGGCCACCAAAGCCAGTGATGCTCAAGTGGCCATGGCCTGGCGAGAGGTTGCGCGCCATCGTTGGGCCTTGGGGGCTGCCAACACGCCGCCGACTCGGCGCCGCCGGACGGCCCGGCATCTGATTGCGGCTGGACGCTGGCTACAGCGGGCTTTTTCGGCACGAATGGCCCTGGATACCCGGCCTTTGGACGCTTTGCCCCCACGCCCTTGATGCGACAAGAAAGACCGCGACGATGCCCTACACCGCTCGAGATTTAAGCGTCCTGGCCTACGCCAATGGGTTTACCCTCTGGCATTACCGTTCCCCGGACCCCCTCCCCAGACTGATGTCGGACGACTACTTCGCCCCTGGCCGAGAGATGTTCCGGTTGGGTGATTTTCTGATGGTCAATGCGGGCGGTCAGGGCGCCACGCTCATGGTAGCAAGACGGGATAGCAATGGCGTCGGAATGGTGACGCTGGCATCTTCCGGCCTAATGTCCCCTGCCGTCAGTGACAACCCGGACGACGCGGCAAGCCCGTGGTTGCCGGCTTGAGCTTGGTCGAAAGCTCCACGGCGGCATCCAGACTCACTTCGGGCAAGCGGAAATCCCGATAGCCTTCCCGAATGATCTCCAGATACTCGACAGATGGAGCGGCGTATCCCTCGCGGTTCATCCGATAGAGCATGGCCTCCACCGAATCGCCACCCGCCAACCGCACCAAACGATAGTCTTTTCGGTAAAGCCCCGGAAAGCCTTCGTAATGGTCAAGCGCGATCATGTCATCCGGCCCCAACCGCCACACCACCCCAACCGCAGTGGCTCCGGCATGGGGCTCGAGATCGGCGCCGTGGCGAAACACGAGGCGATGATCCAGCAGAACCGCCGTCCCCAGCGGCTCGGCGGTCGGACAGCGATCGGCCATCCGATCTCGGTTGAGGTTCGAGCCATAGGCGAACAACAGAGTCATGGTCCTCGCCCCTCACCGCCGTTCATCAACATCCTCGAATGTGCTCCCCTCACCCCACCGAAACAAGTCCCGAACCACAGATCTGGGGCGTTAACCTCATAGGTTTTCGTGAGAGCCGCCCCCACCCATCACCACCCCTCGGCGTCAAGGCTATCGATCAGGCCGCGAACCACCGACAAGCCCTTGTCCCAAAAGGCCGGATCTCCGGCATCCAGACCAAAAGGTGCCAACAGCTCCCGGTGGCCACGGGTGCCGCCGGCGGATAGCAGGGCGGTGTAACGATCGGCGAAACCGTCGGGCGATTCCAGATAAACGGCATAGAGCGAGTTGACCAGACAATCCCCAAACGCATAAGCATAGACATAAAATGGAGAATGGACAAAGTGCGGGATATAGGACCAATAATGACGGTAGCCATCATCAAAACGCAACACTGGCCCCAGGCTCTCGCTTTGCACATCCAGCCAAATCTCACCCAACCGATCGGCAGTGATTTCGCCTTGACGGCGTTCTTGGTGAACCCGAACCTCGAAGTCATAGAAAGCAATCTGGCGAACAACAGTGTTCAACATATCTTCGACTTTGGACGCCAGCATTGCCCGGCGACGACGCGGATCGGTCTCGGCGTCCAACAGAGCGCGAAAGGTCAGCATCTCGCCAAAGACTGAAGCGGTTTCGGCCAGCGTCAAGGGCGTATCGGCCAGCAAATGGCCCTGCCTCCCAGCCAAAACCTGATGGACGCCATGGCCAAGCTCATGGGCCAACGTCATCACATCACGGGTCCGCCCTTGATAATTTAACAACAAATAGGGATGGACGCTGGGAACCGTGGGATGAGCGAAAGCACCAGGGGCTTTGCCCGGTCGCACCTGGGCATCAATCCAGGGGCGATCGAAGAAGCGTTGGGCAACCGAAGCCAAGGCCGGCGAAAAGCGGGTATAGGCACCAAGAACGGTGTCGACCGCGCTGCTCCACGAATGGATACGCTCTTCCACATCGGGGAGCGGCGCGTTGCGGTCCCAATAGTCCAAGCGGTCACTGCCAAACCAGCGCGCCTTGAGTGCGTAATAGCGGTGGGATAGCGATGGATAGGCGGCCTTGACGGCGGCCACCAGGGCATCAACCACTGAATCCTCAACCCGGTTCCCGCGATTACGGGCCGACGTCGGGTGCGGGTAACGGCGCCACCGATCCTCAATCTCCTTGTCCTTGACCAGCGTGTTGGTGATCAAGGCAAAGGTCCGTATATTGTCTCCTAAAACGTGACCGATGGCTTGCCCGGCGGCCCGACGTAGGGCCGGATCCCGATCCGAAAGCTTGTTCTGGGCCTCGGTGCAAGTCAGAAGCTCACCTTCCACCGGGAAACGGAGCGCCGCCACGGTTTCGTCGAACAGCCGATTCCAGGCCGCTCGGCCAACCACATATTTTTCGTGAAGCAGGCGCTCCAGATCGTCGCTTAACTGGTGGGGGATAAAGATGCGGCTATTGTGAAGCCAGGATGCATACCGCGCTAATGCCGGCTCCTGATCCAGCCATACCTTCAGGATCTCTTCATCGAGCTGGTTGATCTCCAGCGTGAAAAAGACCAGATCGGTGGAAATGTTACTGACCTGCTCTTGGAGCGTCTGGTAAAATTTACCAATCTGTGGATTGCCCATGTCTCCGGCATAAACCAGACTGGCATAACTGAGCAGGCGACTCAGGGTTTCGTCGATGGCCTCGAATTCGACGATGGCGGCGGCAAGCCCCGCCGCGCCCAGCGCCGGGATGCGCCCTTTGATCCGCTGGTGAAAGTCCTTGGCCGCCGCCGCCGAGCGCGTCAGATCGTCGGTTAGCGCCGGGGTGTCCCGACCCGGATACAGATCATCCAGAACCCAAGCCGGTAAATCACCCAAAGGCGGCGGTGCCGGTTGCGGGCGGATCATGTCATTCATGGCTGTCTCCCGAGGTCCCATTCTGGGTGTTCCTTCAAGACGGTCGTTCGTGACGGTCTCAGCCCCGAGGGGCGTGTTTGTTGAGGATTCGTTGGAGCGTGCGTCGATGCATCTTCAACCGGCGAGCCGTCTCTGAAACATTGCGGTCGCATTGTTCAAAGACGCGCTGGATATGCTCCCACCGCACCCGGTCGGCGGACATGGGGTTGTCGGGGGGCGACGGCAAAGGCCGACCATCCACCAACAGAGCGGATTCGATGGCATCGGCATCGGCGGGTTTCGGCAAATAATCCACCGCCCCTGCTTTGACCGCTGCAACGGCGGTCACGATATTGCCGTAGCCCGTCAGCACAATGATACGGGACTCGGGCCGGGCGTCACGCAAAGCCGCCACCACGTCAAGGCCGCTCCCATCCATCAGCCGCAGATCCACCACGGCGTAGGCCGGAGCCGACTCCTGGGCGACCTCGATCCCCAAAGCAACGCTGTCCACCGCCACCACGTCGAAACCGCGACGCTCCATGGCGCGGGCCAAGCGAACCCGAAAGGGCGTGTCGTCGTCAACGATCAACAGGCTGCGCGACGCGTCACCGCTGAAGGTCAACTTAATATTTTCAATGGGTTCGGCGTCATCGGACGACATGGCACTCACCGCTCCCCCTGCGGCGGTCGAACACCCGACCACCGAAACCGTGTTCCGCCGCAAGTTTCATCCGATTCCGTCTCCCTCCGCCAAAACATCCCGACGCCGCCGCGACCCGTCTTTGGGTAGGATGGGGTCGGGACGAACCGCCAAGCAATTGGGGCCAGCGTCGCGTTATCGTAATCGAGTTGCCACATAAATCAAGCACTTGCCACCGAGTCATAACGAGAGCGGAAAGATCGACGGGCATCCACGGCCAAAAAGACTAAGATTCTCCTCGATCTCCGCTTTCCAAGGCCCGCCGAGGCCAACGAATCTCCACCCGCGCGCCTCCCTGACGCTGATTGCTGAAAGCGACGCTGGCGCCGGTTCGCTCCAACAAGGTTTCGGCGATGAAGATACCAAGACCCATATGGCCCGAACTGTCGCTCCGCTGAGAGATATAGGGCTCGCCCAACCGACCGAGTAGGTGGGAGGAAAAACCGGGACCGTCGTCGGTAATCACAAGCGCCACTGATTCGTCATCCCAGACGGCTTCCACCTCGACGTGGCATTTGGCGAATTGCAGAGCGTTCTGCACCAGATTGCCAACCCCGTGGAGGATTTCCGGACTGCGGCGGATCACGGGTTCACGGGCGCCGTTGGCCGGACGAACGGTGATCGACAGCGCCGCTGGCGTGGTGCGGTGGGGGGTGGCAGCGGCTTCCAGCAGCGCGGTCAGAGGCAGACGCTCGAACGGTGGACCGCCATCGGCTTCGGGCTTACGACTTAATTCGGCCAGAATTTCCCGGCAGCGGGCGCTTTGGCTCCGCAGCAGCGCAATATCTTCGGCGATCGGGCTGTCGGCAGGAACCTCGCGAGCCAGTTCGCTGGCCACCACGGCAATGGTTCCGAGCGGCGTTCCCAACTCATGGGCAGCGGCTGCCGCCAGCCCACCCAGGGCCGAGAGGCGCTGCTCGCGGGCCAAGGCCAACTGACTGGCCGCCAGAGCGTCGGTGATGCGTCGGGATTCGTGGGCCACCCGGAAGACGTAACACGCCAGCATCACCGATGCCATTGACAGCCCGCTCCAGACTCCCATCGCATAGAGCGGCGGCAACTGAAAATGCGCGGCAACCCAGGGTAAAGGATAATGCCAAGTCGCGATCACCGCCAAACAAAGCTGATTCAGAACGGTCAAAAGAATAACATTGTGGATTGAAAGAATCGCCGCGCCCACGGTCAGCGGTGCCAGCAATAAAATTGTGAACGGGTTGCACATGCCGCCGTTTAAATACAGCAGTAGGGTCAATTGCAGAGTATCGAACGCCAAGTGAAAGGTGGCATCCCGATCGGTCAGTCGGGGTTGAGAGCCACGCTGGGCCATCACCACCACATTCAACAAGACCGAAGCCCCGATGGTGGCCAGCACCGGCAGGATCGGCATTTGAATGTCGAGACACCCGGTAATCACCGCCAGCGAGGTCAATTGCCCCGAGATGGCGATCCAACGCATCAACACCAGCGTCCGCCCGGTGACCCGTCCATCAAGGCGATGAGGCGGCGGCGCCGGGAATGGGGCCGCGTCTTTGGGATCGGAGGCCAATCGCCGAACCATCGGTCGTCGTTTCATACTGCCCCTGCTTCCGGCTTCATGCCGCGCTTATCCCGCATTTCCCGGCGAAAGTCGACGGCTCGCCGCGAGCCATCAAGAGAGTGATACCATCGGGCCTTGATGGTGACTCATCAAGGCTGCCCTCAGACGCCGGGCGGGCGCATCCGCGCCCTTGGCTTCGCGCGCATGGGCGCGCGGGGCCGCCGTCGCGGCCCGATACCGGCGATGTGT
>Ga0302270_10000389_pt1 | contig 46590 bp, 41 predicted proteins | sample III_Bog_E2_3_FD_198773 | JGI IMG/M metagenome (GOLD analysis project Ga0302270, IMG submission 198773) | Peat permafrost microbial communities from Stordalen Mire near Abisko, Sweden - III_Bog_E2_3 | ecosystem: Environmental > Terrestrial > Soil > Wetlands > Peat | place: Sweden: Abisko... | reverse complement strand
AGTGGTCGTCGATACGCATGTCTTCCGCATTGCCCGCCGCCTCGCCCTCGCCAAAGGCGACACACCGCAGAAGGTCGAACAGGAGCTGATAAAGATTCTGCCGCAATCTCGCTGGATCGGCTTCTCGCATCAGATCATCCATCATGGCCGCGCGGTCTGCGATGCTCGCAAGCCCAAGTGCGACCGCTGCAATCTGGAACAACTCTGCACCGCGAAAGACAAGACCTGGAGTTCGTAGCATCCATACGCGCTACGCTGGAAGACTCGATCCTTATCGCAGAAGAATCCCCGCCACCGCAGCTACCAGCCCAGGAATGTCTGAAGGCGATGCTTCGGCAGTGGGTTCCCATCCCGCCTCACGCAAGGTCTGCGATGTGATCGGTCCGATCGAAACAGCCTTCACTCCATCGAACGGAAACGCAATTCCCGCCGCTCGCGCCGCATCGGCCAGATGCGTCACGCTTGACGAACTGGTAAAGGTAGCCGCATCGATTCCCTGCCCGAGCACATGGCGCAAATGCTCGGGCGCTTCGGCAGGCATCGCGTTGCGGTAGGCTTCAACCACGTCCACATGCGCACCAGCCGCGCGCAGTGCCTCGGGAATCACGTCCCGCGCCACCTCCGCCCGCGCCACCAAAATTCTCTTCCCTGCCACGCGGTCTGCCAGCACGTCAGCAAGTGATTCGGCCACATAGTGCTCGGGCACCACAGCCACATCGAACCCCGCCTTGCGCACTGCGTTGGCCGTCGCCTCGCCCACAGCCGCAAACAGCATCTTTCCCGCCGTCGCCAGCGGCACGCCAATCTCTTCCGCACGCTCCACCAGCGCCCGCACCGTGTTGGCGCTGGTCACAATCAGCCAGTCGTAGGTAGGTAACTCGCGCAGAGCGGCATCGAGCGCAGCAAAACTCAGCGGCGGCTGAATCTCAAGCACTGGCACCTCGACGGGCTCAATGCCACGCGCTCTGAGCGCCTCGCTGAGCTTACCGGCCTGATGCGCGGCTCTGGTGACCAGAACGCGCCGGCCAGCCAGTTCGCCGCTGCTCACCGAATCTCTCCGGCCGCGCAGTTGAGCAGCACGCCTGCGCCTTTGGCCAGCAGCATCTCTGCCACCAGCTTACCGAGCAATGCGGCGTCAGCGCCTTCGGCTGCGATCTCCTGATGGACGCGAATCGCCTCACCAGTCGCAGGCGCAGCCACCACGCCGAAGATCTCCCAGCCTGCCTCCGTGGCGCGGCAATGCACGCCGATCGGCACCTGGCAACCACCGCCGAGCGCGGCCAGAGCCGCACGCTCGGCCGTCACGGCAAAGCGCGTCTCCGAATGATCGAGGAAGCTGAGTGCCTCAATAGTTGCCGCTGCATCGTTGCGCGTCTCAATGCCCAACGAACCCTGCCCTGCGGCCGGGCAAAACGCCTGCGGGCTCATCCGCTCGCGCACCCAATCGGTCTTGCCCAGGCGGTCAAGGCCCGCTGCAGCCAGCAGAATCGCTGACACCTGCCCCTCAGCCAACTTGCGCAAGCGCGTGTCCACGTTGCCGCGAAACTCCACAGCCTGAATGTCGGGCCGGATCGCCTTCAACTGCGCGCGGCGGCGCTGGCTGCTGGTGCCAACCAGTGCGCCCTGCGGCACGTCGGACAGATTTTTGTAGTCCACAGAGACCAGCACATCGCGCGGGTCCACGCGCACCGGCGTCGCAGCCAGCGCAAACGGCTCAGGCAGCTCTGTGGGCAGATCCTTGAGCGAATGCACGGCCAGATCCACGCGGCCCTCGGCAAGCGCCTCTTCAATCTCCTTGGTAAACATGCCCTTCGAGCCAACCTGCGCAAAGGTCACTTCCTGCAGCCTGTCGCCGGTGGTCTTGATGATCTCGATCTCGACCTCATGCCCCTGGCCGATGAGTAGCCCCTCTATGTGATGCGCCTGCCACAAGGCAAGCTGCGAACCTCTGCTTCCAATCCTCAACTTCATCGGCGGGCCTCCACGCGGACTTCGCTCGCCGGTGCGGTCTCCGCCTTCTCTACGTGTATTTTTTCTGCCACCGGCGTCGCCGGTACCGCCCACTCCTCGCACAGCGTCTCGAGCTTCATCTGGTCGCCCTCGCGCGCGGCCTGCTTGAGCGCCTGCATGGGTGGATGCAGGAATTTGTTCACCAACCCCTTGGTCAACGCCTCGACAGTGGCACGCTGTTCCGGCGTGAGCGAGGCCAGCCGTGCGCTCATGCGGTCGAACTCGCCCTTGCGAATCTCTTCCGCCTTCTGCTGCAAGGCCACAATGGCCGGAGCCGCGCTCACCGTGCGTTGGCGCTGGTGGAAGCGTTCCACCTCTTCGGCAATCAGCGTCTCGGCGTCGGTTGCCTCGCGCGAGCGCTCGGCCATGTGCGAAGCCGCCACCTGCTGCAGGTCGTCCACGTCGTAAACGAAGATGCCGTCGAGCTTGTTCATCGCCGGATCTACGTCGCGCGGTACGGCAATGTCGATAAAGAACATCGGCTTGTTGCGCCGTTTATGCAGAAACGCCTGCCCGTGTTCGCGGGTAAAGATGTAGTGCGGCGCGCCGGTCGAGCTGATTACGATGTCGGCTCCGGCGGCAGCTTCGTAGATCTCTTCAAACGGCACCACGCGCGGCACAATACGGCCTTCAATCTCTTCCGCCATGCGTTGCGCGCGCTCCATGGTCCGATTGGTCACCAGGATCGCGCCTACGCCCTGCTGCAGCAGATGCCGCGCCGCCAGCGCGCTCATCTTGCCAGCGCCTATCAAGAACACCGTGCGCCCTTGCAGAGAGCCGAAGATCTTGCGCGCCAGATCAACGGCCACCGAAGAAATCGACACCGAGTTCGAGCCGATGCCCGTTTCGGTACGCGCCTTCTTGGCCGCTGAAAACGCACTCTGCAGCAGGTGCTCAAGCTGACCGGCCACTGTACCGGCGGTGCGCGCCACGGCAAAGGCTTCCTTCACCTGGCCCAGAATCTGCGACTCGCCCACCACCATTGAATCGAGGCTGGCAGCCATGCGGAACAGGTGCCGCACCGCTTCCTGGTCGTGGTACTCGTAGACGTGCGGCAGAATATCTTCCGGAGCTAGGCCAAAGTGCAGCGAGAGGAATTCGGCCAAGTGCACCGACGGCGTCTCAACCGCGGCCAGAATCTCCACCCGGTTGCAGGTGGAAACGATCATGCACTCTGACACGCCTTCCATCGCCGCCAGCGCGCGCGTGGTGTCAGCCAGCGCATCGCGCGAGATGGCGATCTTTTCCCGCACCGCGAGGGGAGCCGTCTTGTGGTTCACTCCGATCAGCGACAGTGTCATTGCGGCCCAAACCTGTGTACGTGGCTGAAGAGATTCGTGGCCCACACGGCCATCATCACAATCAGCACGCCGCCGGAGACATAGGCGGCCTTTCTTCCGCGCAGCCCGGCGACGCGGCGGATAAACAACAGCAGCACGTAGAAGCCCCAGCTCAGGAACGAGGCAATCACTTTGGGGTCCATGAAGTAGCTCGCGCCCAGCGGCGAATCCTGCGCCAGTACCGAGCCGATGATCAGCCCCACCGTCATGCACGGGAATCCGAACTCAAGCGTGGCCAGAGCCACACGCTCCAGCGTGTCCAGCGGCGGCAGCCACTCCAGCGGAGCCCACCAAGTGTCCTCGCCCGGCTTGATCTTGGCCTTGATGCGCCTCTCCTGCACCAGGTAGAGCATGGACGAGAGTAGGCTGAAACTTAGTGCGGCGTAGGCCAGCATCAGGGCCACAATGTGCGCCACGAGCCAGCTCACCTTCACACCTTGCGACGGGAACGTGTACCGGTCTGCCCCGAGCGACGGAATGAAGACCACAAAGAAGGTGGCCGGCAGGGCAAAAACGCCCAGAGAAATGGCGTCATAAAGCCACCAGACCAGGAAAAACAGCCCGGCAATGGCAAAGCCGAGCAGCGATTCAATCTCGCGCACGCTCACCGGCATCCAGTGGTGACCCTGCACCAGCATCTCCACCAGGGAGACAAAATGGAAAAACAGGGCCATGCCTCCGAAATGCACGCAGCTCTTGCGCCAGCGTTCCATTCCGTAAAGCACTGCGGGGAAGACGGTTATGGCCGCCACCGCGTAAAGCACTGCCGCAACTCGTAGCCAGAGGAGGTACATCTCGATCTCAACCTTAATGGTGCAAAGTATCAGTATACTGTGATGCAAATCACCTACCGAGCCTCAATCCAGCCCGGCCGCCTGCCCGTTTCCGGCACTCTCCAAGGGAGTAAATCCAGAGTAACGCCATTCCCGCGTAAGTGCTTGGAAGGACTCACGGGGTATTTCCGGCAATGGTTCAGCCTCTTGCTTCGGACTTCGATGCCCTTCCACGGTTTAAGCTGAAAGGCAGCATGATTCGTGAAGACTCCCCATCGCCGGAGACCCCGGAGTTCCCCCCGGCTGACCCGTTCCCTGCCACCGCAGCCGTGCCACCGCTTGAGAAAGACATCTCCGAGCTGACCCCCTTCATGCGCCAGTGGACCGCCGCCAAGCGTGAGAATCCCGACGCACTGCTCTTCTTCCGCATGGGCGACTTCTACGAGCTGTTCTATGACGACGCCGTGGTCGTCAGCCGCGAACTGCAGCTCACCCTCACGGCGCGCGACCGCGAGCGCTCGCAGCCCATGTGCGGCGTTCCTTACCACGCCGTCGACGGCTACTTGACGCGGCTCTTGCGCAAGGGCTACCGCATCGCCATCTGCGACCAGATGGAGGACCCCAAGCTCACCAAAAAGATCGTCCGCCGCGAGGTGACCCGTGTCCTGACGCCCGGCACGGCCATCGATTCCGGACTTGGCCAGGACCAGAACAACTTCCTCGCCGCCTACCACGAGACGCACGCGGGACAGCTCTGCGCTATCGCCTTGCTCGACCTCTCGACCGGAGAATTTCGCACCGCCGAGTTCAGTGGCCCCGCTGCACGCGCACAGGCGGCGGAAGAGATCCTGCTCGCCAGCCCCAGCGAGGTGCTGTTGCCGACCACAGGCGAACTACCCTCAGCCTTTGCCGCCATTGCTGCCCGCACCCGCGTGGAAGACTGGGTCTGGACCCGCGATTTCGCTGTGCCGCTGGTGGAGCGCCAGCTTGGTGTGCACTCGCTCGAAGGCTACGGGCTGGCCACACATGAGGCAGCCGCCGTTGCCGCTGGCGTCATCCTGCACTACGTCCGCACCACGCAGAAGAACGACGCACTCCACGTTGACTCGCTGCGTTTTCAGGAGCACTCCGGCGCGCTCGAACTGGATCAGGTGACGGTACGCAACCTGGAGCTGGTTGAGCCGCTCTTCCAGGGCCAGGACGACCGCGTCACGCTCTTCCGCACCCTCGACGCCTGCCTCACGCCCATGGGCAAGCGCATGTTGCGCGCCACCATCCTGCGCCCGCTGATGGACGCGCCCGCCATCGAAGCCCGCTACGAGGCTGTCGCCGAAGCGCACAGCGATCTGGTGCGCCGCGAAGAACTGCGTCGCGCCTTCAATGGCATTCTCGACCTTGAACGGCTGCTGGCCCGCATCTCGCTGGACTCAGCCGGCCCGCGCGATCTGCGCGCACTCGCCGCCAGCCTCAGCCGTCTACCCGGCTTGAAGACCGCTCTCGACACTTTGTCCGCAGCCCTCTGGAAGCAGCTTGCCAGCCGCCTCGATCCGCTCGACGACATTACCCTCCGCATCGTGCGCACGCTGGTTGAAGAACCAGCGCTCACGCTTGCCGACGGAGGCGCAATTGCAACCGGCATCGATGCCGAACTTGACGACCTGCGCGCCATCTCCAGCACCGGTCGTCAGGCCATCGCTGCTATCGAGGAGCGCGAGCGTCAGCGCACCGGCATCGGCTCGCTCAAGGTCCGCTACAACACCGTCTTCGGCTACTACATCGAGATCACCAAAGCGAATCTCGCCAACGCCCCCGATGACTACGAGCGTAAGCAGACCCTCGTCAGCGCCGAACGCTTCACCACGCCCGAGTTGAAGGACTACGAGCGCAAGATCCTGACCGCGCATGACCGCTCCATCGAGATTGAGAAGCGCATCTTCGCCGAGCTTCGCCAGTTCGTGCTCCAGGCCGCCGGGCGCATCCGCCGCAGCTCGTCCACGGTAGCCGAGGCTGACTTGCTGGCCTGCTTCGCGCACCTTGCCGCGCTGCGCCGTTACACGCGCCCCACGCTCGCCGAGGAACCTGTCTTTGAAGCCGTGCAAGCGCGTCATCCGGTTATCGAGCAGTGGATGGAGGAGACTCGCGAAGGCCGCTTCATCCCCAACGATCTCTATCTCAGCTCTACGGCCGATGGCCCCAGTCTGCTGCTGATTACCGGCCCCAACATGGGCGGCAAAAGCACCTATCTGCGTCAGGCCGCCATGCTGGTGCTGATGGCGCAGATGGGCAGCTTCGTGCCTGCGCAGAGCCTGCGCCTTGGCCTCGTGGATCGCATCTACACCCGCATCGGCGCCAGTGACAACGTGGCCCGCGGCCGTTCCACCTTCATGGTGGAGATGACCGAGACAGCAACCATTTTGAACACGGCCAGCAAGCGTTCGCTAATCCTGCTCGACGAGATGGGGCGCGGCACGGCAACCTTTGACGGCCTCTCGCTGGCCTGGGCGACGGTGGAGTTTCTCCATGCTGAAGTAGGCGCGCGCACGCTCTTCGCCACGCACTACCATGAGCTAACCCTGCTAGCCGACAAGCTCAAAGGCGTGCGCAATCTGCGTGTCGGCGTCAAAGACTCGGGCGGCGCCATCGTCTTCCTGCACACCATCGAGCCCGGCGCGGCATCGAAGAGTTACGGCATCGAAGTGGCGCGGCTCGCTGGACTTCCCTCGGCGGTTCTTGATCGCGCCCGTCACGTGTTGCGCCAGCACGAGAAGCAGGAGCGCCAGAGCGTGCAGGTAGAAACCACGCCTGAGCCCCTGCAGATGACCATCTTCACGCCACTCTCGCAGCGCATCGTGGACCGGCTTGCGGAGACTGACGTCAACCAACTCACGCCCCTGCAAGCTCTCAATCTGCTGGAAGAGCTGCAACAGGAGCTGAAGGAAACCAGAAACTGAAGCATAATTATCGATCCGACCCTCAAATCGAACCACCGTGCCCCATCCATTGAACAGGCTTTATCGCGAGATGAATATCAAGTTAGCTTCGGCACTGCTGTCCAAGGGACGAACGGGAAGGTTTTGTAACAGGGCACGACTTTAGTCGGGCCGATTACAGTGAAATGAGAGACGGGCTTCAGCCCTTGCTGTCTTTTCATTCGGAAACATGCGTCTGTTCAGGGGAGAAACAGGCCGCAGGAAGAAGCGATGCGCGCTTTTATGGCAAGGAGATGGCGTGCAGGGGCTGAAGCCCTACCCTTTATTTTTGTTGCTGTTGTGGCCCGGCTGAAGCCGTGCCCTGTTACAAAGCAAGAAGTCCAACCGGTGCGTTGAAAGCTGGCCGGAGCTAACTTGATATTCATCTTTCTGGAATGGTGTAGACCTGGATTTCATTGGTATCCCACCCATTTCCGCAAAAAAACGCGGAAATAGATGGGGCACGGGAGTCTATAGCAAAAGCGAAAATGCTCTGCGGTGGCGGGTAGATGGAGGGAAGCGGGCAGCGCAAAAAGCAACAGGTGAGAAGCGTTCTGGACGCAACCCACCTGTTGCCGCTTGAAGCGGAAGAAACTAGAGACGAATCAAGACCAGAGCCGAAGTCGGATTCAGCAGCAAACCGTCGACCGTAGATATAGACCGTGAAGCATCGCCATCCGGAGATCAACGTTCGAACGCTACCTTGTGCCGATGCGCCGTGAACTGGAGTAAGGAAAAGCCTCGCCGGAGCCTAGTAGCGGCCTCGGCCGCCACCACCGCCGCCACCACCACTGCCCTTGCGCGCCTGATAGCAGTCGCGGCAGTAGACCGGACGATCTCCGCGCGGTTCAAATGGCACAGTGGTCAGCTGCCCGCAAGCGGAGCAGACAACTGAAGTGCCAGCCGCGGGAGTTGCCGAGCGAAAACCGGAGCCTTCCTGCGCGCCTTTCTTTGCCTTGCGGCAGTTCTTGCAACGTTTGGGTGTCGAAAAACCGCGCTCCTGAAAGAACGCCTGATCAGCCGCGGTGAAGACGAAGTCCTGCCCGCAATCACTGCACGTAAGTTGAGTATCTCCGGCCATATAAACCTCGAAGGAATTGTACAGCGAGTTTCACTCGATTTTGCATAAGGATTTTACTTATTTTGAAAAGCTTAGGACCCGGCGATTCATACAAACGTGAAAACTGCTGGATTAGCTCGATTGGGAAGTCAGCATTCCGAGGTTCGCGCTGCCGGGTTATGATCGATCCACCCGAAACTTGCATAGGACCCGATGCGGATTGCATACCTACTGACGACGCTGGCGATGGGCGGTGCAGAGCGCCAAGCTCTGGAACTGGCGCGGCAGATGAGTCTGCGCGGGCACACTATTATTGTCGTTTCGTTGGGGCCGGCGGTTGCCGCCGAGTGGCTAACCGAGTTGCCGGTTACGCGGCTCGGAATAGACTGGAGCCCGGTAAAAGCTTTGACAGGGCTGGCGCGCGCTCGGCTGCTGCTGCGTGGCTTTGCGCCGGATGCGGTTCACAGCCACTGTGTGCACCCGAACCTGTTTGCCCGGTTGCTGCGACTGACCGGGGTTCCAGGGCGGGTGATTTCGACGGTTCACAACGTCTATGAGGGTCCGTGGCCGCGGCTGCTGGCCTACCGCCTGACGGATCGGCTGGCCGATCAAGTGACCTTCGTGAGCCGGGCGGCCGCGGACAGGTACGTGGCTGCGCGTGCCGTCTCGCCAGCCAAGACGGTGGTGGTGACCAACGGCTTCGACACAGAGAGTTTCCATCCGGACGAAGAGCGGCGCAGGCGGATGCGTGCGGCCATGGATGCTGGCGAGGGCTTTGTGTGGCTCAGTGCCGGAAGATTGACCGAGGCCAAGGACTTTCCGAATCTGTTGCGGGCCTTTGCGACGGTCTGCGCACTGCGGCCCGAGGCGCAGCTGTGGATTGCAGGCGAGGGAAGCGTGGACTACACCGAAGGCCTGAAGAGGCTGGCTATAGAACTGGGACTGACGCGCCGGGTGCGCTGGCTGGGTTTGCGCAGAGATATGGCGGCGCTGCTGGATGCGGCCGATGGATTTGTGCTGGGGTCGGCATGGGAGGGAATGCCGCTGGTGATCGGCGAGGCGATGGCGATGGCCAGGCCGGTTGTAGCTACCGATGTGGGCGGTGTGCGGGAGATTGTTGGCGAAGCCGGAAGGCTGGTTCCCTCCAGAAACCCGGAGGCGCTGGCGCAGGCCATGACGGCCACCATGGAGATGAGCGCAGACGAGCGGCGGCAACTTGGCGAGCGGGCGCGAGAGCGGATTGTGTCCGGGTTCAGTCTGGAGGCGCGCGTGGCGGAGTGGGAGCAACTGTACCGGGCAACGGTGGAGATGGGGCGATGAACAACGGCACGGCTAGAACCCTTGCGGCTCCTTTGGCGGTAGCTACCGTGCTGCGATTGACGGTGTGGGTGGCGGCGCTGGAGCGGACCGGAACCCGCGTGCTGACGGCTGGAGACACGGCCAGCTATCTTGAGCCGGGTCGGAACCTGCTGCTGCATGGACGGTTTTGGACGGCTGGTTTGCCGGAGATTGGCCGCACGCCGGGCTACCCGTTATTTCTGGCTCTGGTAAGCGGACTGGGTCCGGCCGTCGCATCCCTCGCACAGGTAGCAGTTTCGGTGCTGTGCGTGGTGCTTGTGTGGCGATTGGTGCGGGCCATGGGGGCCAGCGAGCGGACGGCGCAGGGTGCGGCGTGGCTGCTGGCCATCGAGTCGGCGTCAACGGTTTATGCAGCACGGTTACTTTCAGAGACCTTGTTTTGCGCCGTGCTGCTGCTGGCCCTGGAACAGATGGCTGGGTTTGTGAGGACGCGGGAACTGCGCCGGGTTGCATGGAGCGGAGTGTGGCTGGCGGCGGCCATCTTCGTGCGCCCGGTGGCGTACTATTTGCCGGCCGTATGGGCTGTGGGGTTGGTGGTGATCTGCTGGAGCGACAGACGCATACGATGGAAGGCTCCGGCACTGTTTCTGCTGGCGACGGTGCCATGGATGGCGGCCTGGCAGGTGCGCAACCGGGTTGAGACCGGCTACACGGGATTTTCGAGCGTCGCCGTGCGGAACCTCTATTTTTATAGCGCCGCCGAGGTTGAAGCACGGGTTGAAGGCGTGAGCTTTTCGCAGATGCAGCGATCATTCGGTTACCCGGACGAGGCCGCCTATCGAGCCAGCCATCCGGAACAGACGGAGTGGTCTGAAGCGGCGAAACTCGCGTTCATGCAGCAGGAAGCGGGCCGGACGTTGCGTGCGCACTGGCCAGAGGCGCTGCGGACGCAGTTGGCTGGCTCTGTGGTGGTGATCTTTACGCCTTGCGCGGCAGAGTTGCTGGAGATGCTGGGTGAGGATTCCGGTGCGGCGCCAGCGCGCGTGGTGCATAGCGGCCCGTTGCGGGCCGCGTGGCAAGTGGCACGAGAGAATCCTGGAAATGCGGTGGTGATGGCCGCCTTTGAAGTGTGGTTGCTGGCGCTCTACCTGCTGGCGGTTCGCGAGCTGCGGCGCAAGAGGCTTCAAGTGCCGTTGGTGGCGCTGCTGCTGGGGACCGCATTCTATTTTGTCGCAGTCTCAGGCGGAGTGCAGGCGGTGGGACGCTTCCGGGTTCCGCTGATGCCGATGATCTGCGTGCTGGCCGCCACAGGGCTGGTGCGAGAGCCCTCTGGAGAGAGCGGCCCTCGTTATTGATCCGGCCCTTCAATAGTTCTTAGGCTTCGATTTGAGGGCCGGATCGTTAGCGGAGGATCTGCTCGCCGGTATGCGTGCAGCCACAGGACTGGCGCAGAACCAGCTCGACGGGCAGTACGGTGCGTGTGCCTGTCTGCGTGATGCCGCGATTGTCGAGCCGTGCAAACAACTGCCGAGCCGCTGTGCGTCCCAACTCTTCCACGGGCTGGCGAACGACGGTAAGGGGCGGTGAGAGGCTGTCAGCGAGGTAAAAGTCGTCGAAGCCGGCCAGGACAACGCCGGAGGGAATCTTGATGGCGCGGCGCTGCAACTCGGTCAGCACAAAACGCGAGGCCAGCGTGTTCGAAGCAAAGTAGGCTGTGGGCGCATCGCTTGACTTCAAATGATTGCCAATCATCAGGCTGGTGGCCTCCTGGGTTGGGCAATTGAAGAAGGGAAGTGCCTCCAGCCCTGCTTCAGACATGGCGCGGCGATAGCCCTGAAAGCGCGCTTCGACAGCATAGAGGTCGCGACGCAAGCCGACGAAGGCAATGCGGCGGTGCCCATGCCCGATCAGATGCTCCACCATGCGACGTGCGCCAGACTGGTTCTGCACCAGAACCGTGTCGAAGGCCGGTTCGTCGATGGGACGGTCGACGGAGACCAGCGGCACGCGGCCCATCAGAGCCTTGTTGATGCGGGTAACGCCGTGGTTGGCGGGGATGACGATCAGGCCCTCCACGTAGCGCTGCAGCATCTGCGAGGCTTCGTTGTACTCGGTCTCCGGGTCTTCGTCAGAGGTGGTGATCAGCACCGTATAGCCGTGCTGCTTGGCCACCTCAGTAACGCAGTGCCCGAAGGCGGCAAAGAACGGATCGTGGATGTAAGGAATGATGAGGCCGATGGACCGGCTGCGCTGGCCACGCAGGGCACGAGCCATCTGGTTGGGCTTGTAGTGCAGGGTACGGATGGCCTTCTCAACTCGCTCTGAGGCTTCCTTGGAGACGCTGGCTGAGCCGTTCAGATAACGGGAAACCGTCATGGTGCCCACGCCAGCCAGTTGGGCAACGTCTTTCATCGTTGGCAAACGTTTCACTGGAAAACTCCGCACGTAAAGGCAGGATCAAAGCACCATACTACGGCAAAAGTTGATGAACGTGAAGGAGTTACTTTGTTGTTCGCCAAGAAGGAGGGTGAGCTCGCCGGGGTTGCGTGCCGCAGCTGGGAGATTGCGGACAAGGCGCGTGTTAACCTTATCAGCGAATTTCAGATCTACACCGCGCCGGGTTTGAAATACGTGCGCGAAACAGCAGGAGGCTCTTGGATGAGACTTGCTACGGTTGCCTTTTTTGCTCTGGTTCTGGGGGGTAGTTGCGCGGCAGGGAGCTTGCCGGCGCAAAGTGCTCCTGCTCCGGCCGTTATGGTTACAGGGGTTCACAACCTGGCTGTGCCGCTCGAACGCGGGTGGCAGTTCCGGCAGGTGACGGCAGGGGACGCGGCCGAAAGTGGTTGGCTGCCTGCCACCGTGCCCGGCGATGTGCACCTGGACCTGCTCGCGAACAAGAAGATTCCCGACCCGTTCTATCGCGACAATGAGTCGAAGCTGCAGTGGATTGAGAAGGCCAGTTGGGAGTACCGGCTCAGCTTCGATGTAACTGCGGCGACGATGGGGCGCGCCAATGTGGACCTGATCTTCGATGGATTGGACGGCCCGGCAACGGTATACCTGAACGGCGAAGAGGATTTGAAGGGCATCAACAGCTTCCGTACATGGCGCGTTCCGGCCAAAGCGCGTCTGCATGTGGGCAAAAACAGCTTGCGGGTGGTTTTTGCCTCGCCCATCACCGAAGCTGGAGAGCTGGGCAAGCAGGACCCGTGGATCGCGAGGACCAAGACCGATCCCAAAACCTTCCTGCGCAAGCCGGCCTACGAGTATGGGTGGGACTGGGGACCGCGCTTTGTGACCAGCGGCATCTGGAAGCCGGTGCGGCTTGAGGCGTGGGATGCGGTGCGGATCGAAGACTTTGCCGTGCGCCAGCGCGACGTGAGCAAAGATGTGGCTCATCTGGACGCACAGGTGGAAGTGGTAGCCGCCAAAGCAGGCCAGGCGCAGGTTACGCTCAGCTACCAGTCCGGCGGACAGCCAGCAACAGCGGTGCGTTCGGTCGAGGTTCATGCGGGATCGAATCTGATCGAGATTCCGGTTGAGATTCGGCAGCCGAAGCTATGGTATCCGACCGGCTACGGCGAGCAGCCGCTCTACACCTTCAAGGCACAGGTGAGCGGGGCAGGTGCGGTGGCTGCGGAGAAGACAGTAAAGGCTGGCTTGCGCTCCGTTGAGCTGCGCCGTCAACGCGACCAGTGGGGCCGTTCGTTCGACATTGTGGTGAACGGGATTCCCATCTTTGGCAAGGGCGCGGACGTGATCCCGTTCGACAGCTTTCCGAACCGCGTGACGACGGCCAACTATCGGCGCATTCTGGAGTCGGCCAAGGCGGCCAACATGAACATGGTGCGCCACTGGGGCGGAGGCTACTACGAGAGCGACGAGTTCTACTCCATCTGCGATGAACTGGGGCTGATGGTGTGGCAGGATTTCCAGTTTGGCAACGACTGGCAGCCGGGCACCTACGACTTCAAGCAGAACATCGAGGCCGAGGCCGAGCAGCAGGTGAAGCGGCTGCGCAATCACGCGTCGATTGTGTTGTGGAGCGGCAACAACGAGACGGAACAGGCATTGGCGTGGGGCGTGCATGCCACCTTGCCCGCCGATGTGCGCTTCCAGATGTGGCAGGACTACCTGACGGAGTTCAGTGGCATTCTGAACCGCGTGGTAGAGAAGCTGGATGCGGAAACGCCCTATTGGCCCAGTTCGCCCAGCGCCGACTACGAGCCGCAGACGGCTACCTACCACACGGGCGACGATCACATCTGGGATGTGTGGCACGGGCGTGTGCCGTTTACTACCTACGAGACGCATCATGCGCGCTTTGTGACTGAGTATGGCTTTCAGTCGTTTCCGGAGATGAAGACGGTGGAAGCCTTCACGGAGCCTGCCGATCGAGCCAGCATCTTTACGTCGGTGATGCTTGCGCACCAGAAGAACGACGAAGGCAACTCCATCATCCACGACTACATGGTGAAGGACTACGGCGAGCCGAAGGACTTTGCCAGCTTCCTCTACGCAAGTCAGGTGTTGCAGGCCGAGGGAATCAAGATTGGGGCGGAACACTTCCGCCGTTCGCGGCCTGAGACGATGGGTTCCATCTACTGGCAACTGAATGATTGCTGGCCAGTGGCTTCGTGGTCCTCGATTGACTACTACGGCCGCTGGAAGGCGTTGCAGTACTATGCGAAGCGCTTCTATGCGCCGTTGCTGGTCTCGGCGCACATCGAGGCTGGCGCGGTGAAGGTGTACATTGTCTCCGACGTGAACGAGAAAGTGGCAGGCTCGACGCACTTGTTGGTGCGGTTGATGGACATGGACGGCAAGGTGCTGCTGGAAGAGCGGAAGCCGGTTGAGATTCCACCGCTGTCGAGCAAGGTGTACATGGAATGGCCGCTCAAGAAGATCAACGATGCAGGCGGAACGGATGCCTCTCGGGTGTTCGTATTGGCCGAGTTGAGCGGCGCAGATACGCTGATTTCGCGCAACATGGTGAACCTGGGAACCGTGAAGTCCGTGCGGCTGAAGTCTGCCGTGCTGAAACTGGAAGCGAGCATCGGACAGCCGCGCGAGAAGACACATTCGCTTTGGATCGCGACGGCAGGGAAGTTTGAGACGGCGAAGAACTTCTACAAAATCAAGGTGAGTTCGCCAGTGCTGGCGCGGAGCGCCTACCTGACCTTCGGCGATCTTGACGTGGAGTTGAGCGACAACTACTTCGACGTTCTGCCGGGCGAGACGGCGGAGATTGGCGTGTGGACCAACGCTTCGCTGGATGCGATCAAGGCGCAGATGAAGGCAATTTCTCTGGTGGACGCGTTCAACGCCGGAGCCGGACCCCACGCAGCGTCTCTGGTAGCTGTGCACTAATTGGAAAATGTATGCGCCTATAGATCCGGCTCTTGAATGGTATGTAGGCTTCCCACCCATTTCGCGATAAAGCCTGCGAAATGGACGGGGCACGGTGCTTCTATTTGAGGGCCGGATCAATAGGGTGGGCTGGTACGAATTGTATTCTTGTTTCTTATCAACTCTGCTTGATCTGCTGGTCGTGGCGGGAGTGGTCTTCAGGCCGCTCTCGCACCATGCGGCTGGCGCGGACCTGTACAAACAAGCCGGTGCCCGAGGCAAGAACGGTTCCGCAGGCGTCCAGAATGCGCGCCTCAGTCCAGTGCTTGCGCTCCTCGCTGCGCACCAGCCGGCCCTCGATCCTCAGCGGCGCTCCAGAGGGGACTGGCCGCCGATAGTCGATCTCCATACTGCGTGTCATGGCCGACACTCCGCAGGCGCGTACGGCCTTGCTCATTGCTTCGTCGAGCAGGGTGGCAATCATGCCGCCGTGGACGTAGCCCGGAGGCCCCTCGAAGCTGTCGGGAACCGCGACAAAGCAGACCGTGGAGCTGTCCTCGGTGAGGTAGAACTCCAGCCGGAGCCCTTTTGCATTGTCCATCCCACAGCCGAAGCAGTGGTTCTGGGCTCCGTGCGCCATCGGCGTCAGTTTTTCGCTTGTATCCATCTGTCTTTGCTTGTGCAATCTGTGGCGACGGATCTCCGTCCCCCCTCCAGCATACTTGACCGGCTCAGTCATCCCCCCCCCAGGACCCATCTGCGGCTCTTCCGCGTCGCTTGGCTTGACCATCTGGCGGCTCGGCGCTCAGACTGAAGAACACGGGGTGGCTCCACAGCGGCCGATCCCCGGCCACGCTCAGCCGCCTCTTCCCCGGAGGTTTCCTCATGTCCCTGATTGATCGCAGAACCGCTCTTCTCCAGATGGGCGCTTTGGCTGGCGTCGCGCTGGCGCCAGGCGAGCAGCTTCTGGCTCAGACCGCCGTTGCATCCCCTGCGCCTGCTGCCTTCACGCTCCCGGCACTTCCGTACACTTACGAGGCGCTTGAGCCCAGTTTCGATGCGGCCACCATGCATCTGCACCACGACAAGCATCACCAGACCTACGTCAACAACCTGAACGCGGTTGTGGCAGCGCATCCTGAGCTGGCCGGCAAATCGCTGGAAACCCTGCTTACTAGCCTCAACGACCTGCCTGAAGCGGTGCGAGGCCCGGTGCGGAACAATGCCGGTGGCCACTTCAATCACTCCTTCTGGTGGCTAACGCTGGGCAAAGGCAGCATTGCTCCGGCAGGTGAGCTGGCCAAGGCCATTGACACGCGCTTCGGCTCTTTGTCCGCATTCGAGGACAAACTGACAGCAGCCTCGCTCAGCGTCTTCGGCAGCGGCTGGGCGTGGCTGGTACAGCTCCCGGATGGTTCGCTCGGGATTGAGACCACGCCGAACCAGGACAGTCCCATCAGCGCCGGCCACAAGCCGATCCTCGCCGTTGACGTTTGGGAGCACGCTTACTATCTCAAGTACCAGAACCGGCGTGTGGAGTACGTGAAGGCCTATTTCCAGGTGGTCAACTGGGATGCGGTCAGCGCCAGGTTTGCGCAAAAGGCGTAGCTAGTGATCCGGCAACTAAATGCTGTCAGGGCGCCCCATCCATTCTCGCGTTTTTTGCGAGAATGGATGGGAAGAAGGTGTCACTGTTTTATTGCCGGATCAATAGTGAAGGTCTCAGCTCGAATCGGCAAGGGCAGCGCGCTGGCGTTGGCAGCGTTTCTGCTTTCAGCTGTCGGCTGCAGGCCCACCGCACCTCCACTCACCGCGCAGCAGCAGGCGGGGAAGCACTTCTATCAGAGCCGTTGTGCACACTGCCACGAGGAGAACGATCTGGCGCTCAAGAAGGTTCCGCCCGATCTGCACTCCATCTTCGAAGGCAAAACGTTACCCAGCGGTGCACAGGCTACTGACGAACAGGTACAGAAGGTTGTGCTCGCGGGCAAGGGCATGATGCCATCCTTTGCCGGCCGCTTCTCGCCTGAGGAGATGCAATCTCTACTCTCCTACCTCCACACCGGCCTGCGCTGAGCCCAGTGCTCAGCCGGGCCGCTCACAGCCTTCGGCACGGTATACTTAGGATGAAATGGCAACCGACAAGACCTTTTACCTTGAGACCTTTGGCTGCCAGATGAATGCCCATGACTCGGAAAAAGTCATCGGCACATTGGAGCAGCAGGGATACCGGCGGGTGGATTCCGAACTGGAAGCCTCGCTGATCCTCTACAACACCTGCTCGATTCGCGATAAAGCGGAGCAAAAGGTCTTCAACCGGCTCAACGACTACAAAAAGCTCCATAAAGCGGGCAAGCGCTTTGGTGTGCTCGGATGCGTCGCCCAGCAGGAGGGCGAGAAGATCTTCGAGCGCGCACCTTACGTTTCGTTGGTCTCGGGCTCAGCCTCTTACCGGAAACTGCCAGAGATGTTGGCCCGGCTTGAAGCTGGCGAGACCCGCATCACCGGGCTCAACGACCGCGAAACCTCTGAGACCTTCGAGACCGAGTTCACCTCCCGCCAAAACCCTTACCGCGGCTACATCACCATTATTGAAGGGTGCGACAAGTTCTGCGCTTACTGCGTGGTGCCGTACACGCGCGGCAAGGAGCGTAGCCGAGGCTCATCCTCGGTGCTGGAAGAGGCTCTCCGTATCGCCGACCTCGGCTACACAGAGATTCAGCTCCTCGGCCAGAACGTGAACAGCTACCGCGATCCGGAAGGGAAGCAGAGCTTCTCCGAGTTGCTGGCCGCCGTCGGCCAGGTCTCCGGCATCCGCCGCGTACGCTTTACCACCAGCCACCCGCGCGACTTCACCCGCGACATTGTGGACGTCATCGACCAGGTACCCACTCTCTGTGACCACATCCACCTGCCCGTGCAATCCGGCTCCGAGCGTATCCTCAAGGCGATGGCCCGCGAGTACACGCCTGACTGGTACATGGAGCGGATCGCCTGGATCAAAGCCGCCAAGCGCCCCATCGCCATCTCAACCGACATCATCGTCGGATTTCCGGGCGAAACGGCTGACGACTTCATCCAAACCATGGACCTGCTAGCCGCTGTTCAGTATGATCTGGTTTACGGTTTCAAGTACTCTGCCCGGCCGCAAACACCGGCCCTGACCATGATCGACTCGGTGCCAGAGCAGGAGAAGGTCATCAGGCTTCAAGTGATGCTTGATCGTCAGCGGGAGATCCAACGTATCAATTACGCCAAGAACTTAGGGCGAACACTTGAGGTAATGGTAGAGGGCCTCAACCCCGCCAGAGGACAAGTAACCGGACGGAACTCGCAGAATACGCCCGTGAACTTCACTTCGAAGCGGCCAATTGCGCCGGCTCCTGGCAGCTATCTTCAGGTGAAGATTACGGCGACACATCCAAACAGCCTGGTTGGGGAAGAAATCTGATAATCAGATTTTACTGAAGAGGGAATTGCAATGGATATTGAAGTCCGAATCCGAGGCCTGATGATGGACCCCTCCACCAATATGCCCATCGTTGTGCTCAAGGACGTGGCCTCTGAGGCAGTGATGCCCATTTGGGTTGGCATCTTTGAGGCCAATGCTATTGCCATAGAGATCGAGAAGGTTGCCGCACCGCGTCCGATGACCCATGACTTGGCAAGAAACCTGATGAATTACTTTAATATTCGCCTGGAACGCGTTGTAATTAATGACATTAAGGATGATACATTTTACGCGACATTGTGGATGATGCAGGGCAATGAGGCCATTACCGTAGATGCGCGTCCATCAGACGCAATCGCCCTGGCCCTGCGTGCAGACTGCCCAATCTTCGTGACCGAAGAGGTGATGAAGACCGCCCGGCTGAGCACCACAGGCCCGGCTGATACACCTACGTCTGAGCAACTGCGCGGTTGGCTTGAGGGCTTGAACGACGACGATCTCGGCCGCTACAAGATGTAGTCGAGCCAGTTGTTATTGATCCGACCCTCAAACAGTGTCATGCTCTCCCACCCATTCCGCACAAAACGCGGAATGGATGGGGCACACAATATCAGTATTTATGGGCCAAGAGCGCAAGAGCAGAACGGGAAGCAGGAGCCATGATAGCGATCCTTGTCTTCTTTGCACTATACAGAATATCTGTTATCGGACATGGGAGTAATAGTTTAGGTGCTGCATTACTCAATAGGCTACGGTAGGCTAACCGGCCTCTTGACCCGGCGCATGCCAAAAGCATCCATCTTGGGGTCAACGCTGAGTAGCGGCAGATCGTATTGGAAGGCTTGTGCTGCGATCATGCGATCAAACGGGTCCGCGTGTTTGTCCTCGAACCGGGCAGCCCGGTACATTGACTGCGGGTCGAGCGGCAGGAGTACGAATCCGAGCTTCTCCTCGATGTTGGCAAGCAAATCACCTTCGAACTCAGCTGCTTCCGGAAGTTTTCCTAAACGAACCTTCAGACTGATCTCATAGATTGAAGCCGAGGAAACCAGAATCTCGTTTTTCAGATCCGCCAGGAGCCGGTGAGCCCATGGCGACATCTCCGAGGGATTTAGCGCAGTCCAGAGGACGTAGTGCGTGTCAATGAGTATTCTCACTCACCCTCACCCAGCCACCCAGACAACTCAGTCTCAGGAAGTTCGTTGAAATCGGTTGGGATGCGAAAGCTCGGCTGTAAGAACTGGCCGAAGACGCGCTCTGTCGCCGGCTTGATGGCTACGATCTCGGCTACCGGCACCTTGCCGCGCCCTGAGGTTAGGACAACCTTCTCACCGCGCTGCGCCCGGCGCACCAGGTCGGACAACTGGGTTTTCGCTTCAAACATCGTCGCCTGGGCCATAATCTCTCCTATCCTGCTAAGAATAGGTTAGCTAAGTATCACGGCTTCCGCAAGAGCATTGCATGAATATCCTGTTTCAGCGCAACAATCACTCGTGGGCTGGCGCTGGGGGTGGGGCCTGCGATGGCGGAACTGGCTTCCCATCAGCCGTAAACGGCTCCATAATCTCCACGCGGGTTCCATCGGGATCGTAGAGGTTGACTTGCCGCTTACCGTTGACGCCCACATGAATCTCAAGCGGCTTGCCGTAGCTCTTGAATGCCGGGCGTTGTTGGAGCGCCTCCACGGCCTTCTGCATGTCGGGCACGGCCAGCGAGGTGTGGTTCTGCGTTCCGAAGGTCTTGGGCAGCTCACTATAGAGCATCAGCTCGATGTAGTCCGTCCCGTCCGGCACGCGCAGATTGATCCAGCTCAGAACCTTGGGATCGCGGCCACCGCGCCAGGTCTCCTTGAAGCCCAGCACGTCCTCATAGAATGCCATCGACTTCTGCGAATTTCCGACCAGGAAGCCAACATGGTAGATCTGCCCGGAGATGCGGCTTGCGGGTTGGAACTTCCCTGCCGTCTGCGCCTCCTGCCCATCCGGCAGCGTTTGGACAAACTCGATCAGCGTTCCATCAGGGTCCTTGATCTCGAAGGCGTAGTCCCCGGCTTTGGTCTTGCCGCCGTTCCCGGCAGGCACCGCATAGCCCTTCGCCCGCAGATAGGCTCGCATCTGCGCCAGGTTGTCCACGGTAAAGCAGAGATGGCTCATCTGGTTCGGCGGTGCAGGCGGCGGATCGGTAAACAGCTCCACGTGCTGCCGGTCGTTGATACGCACAAAGGCGATCCGAACCGCCTCGGAGCCAGGTTTCTTGATCTCAAAATATTCGTCAAAACCCAGAAAATCGTGCCAAAAGTTCAACGCCTTGGGCAGGTCCGAGACAAAGTAGCCCACGTGCGAAATGCCGGTAATTCTGGGCCGTTGTGGAGCCGCATCTTGCGCTGAAAGCGCGGAACCCGCAAAACGAGCGAATCCAAAGATGCAGCCTGCAACCAAAGCAATAACCACAACAATTCGAGCCATGAAACGCCGCATAAGGGCCCTTTCCTGAGCCTTCAATTGCGAGTATCGGCCAGCAGTGCCTCGATCTCTGCCTTTACGGCAGCCGTCGGGGCTACCAGCGGCGACCGTGGATGGCCGCCAAAATAGCCGTTGAAATCGCAGGCGTATTTTACGCCGCCAATCCCAATTTCGCCTACGATCTTGCGATGAACGCGTGCAACGCGCTCCTGCTTCTCGGCCGCGAGCTTCAAATCGTGGTCTTTCCAGGCAATGTAGATCTCCTGGCTGGCCTCTGGCGCAAAGGCTGCAACCGCCAGCACAGCGCCGCAAGCGCCTGCTTCGAGCGACTCGAGCACAATGGAACCCGCCCCGCACAGAACCTGAAAACCGACCTCGCGGGTCCGTGTCTTCAGCGCTGGGGCCGGCGGCGCGGTGGCAACGGCTGCTCCGCCTGCCAACTCGCCGGCGGAAACAAATGCGCCTCCCTGCCCGGTCTCTCCCTGCCCAGTCTTGGGCGCGAGCATCCTGCCCGTTACCGCTTCAAAGATAGGCGTGACTGTCTCGGTGCGACGAGGCGCATTCCGGGTCGCTTCCACCTGCGCCTTGATGCGCTCCACGCTGCCGCTGGAGTCCTTGATGCCGATGATGTTTGGGTGCGCGGCCAACTCGGCGACCACAGCTACCGGAATCTCTATCGGGACGCACTTGGGCACGTTGTAGAGCAGAACCGGCAGCGGCGACCGGTCAGCGACCGAACGAAAGTAATGCAGTTGCGCGGCGTCCGTCCGCAGGCTCTCATAGTAGCTGGGCGGACGCACCAGCACGGCGTCATAGTGGGCGCGCGTGGCCTCCTCAGCCAGCTCCAGGGTTGCGCGCACGCTCTCCCGCCCGATGCCGGCGATCAGCACTTTTTCCGGAGCGGCGGCGGCGGCGGCGCAGCGCAGCACGCCGGCCGACTCTGCATCGGTCAGCATTGGAGCCTCACCGGTCGAACCCAGCACCACCACTCCGGAAAGCAGCGTCCGGGAGTAGCGTGCCATGTTGGCTTCAATCTTGCGGTAGTACACGCGTCCGTCCGGGTAGAACGGCGTGGAAATGGCGGCGAAGATGCCCTCAATCAGCATGGCTCTATTGTAGGGCCTCCCTATGCACCCCATCACCTTGACGCGGAAGTGGAATTGTCGTGATTTGCCACGCGGCGTATGGTAATTAATAAACAACGGATTCGATTATCATTCAGGAGTTGTGCAACATGGAGCCATTGATTCAGCGGGATGGTGAAGAGGATCAAATCGCCTCGACAATCTCCCATCAGGCTACTGTTGTCTTCCTGCATACGGCTCTTGCCTTGATCTCCTGGGCCGCGCTGATGGCGGCCGGATATGGCCTTGACCGACCGGGGATCTCCCAGGGCCTTATCCTTATCCTCTCGATCTTTGTGCCGGTGCTGGCTGGTTTTCTGGTTAATCGCTTTCGCCAGGACGACCTTGCCCCTACCATCTGGCTGCTCGGACTGATCTGGTTCCTCATTGTCGCCCTCTGGATTCTCGACATGCCCACCGGCCCCAACGAGTGCTTCCAATGCGACGCCACTGACAAGATTGCGCGGACATTCTTTAGCCTTCCTGCACCCAGCGGTCTCATCGATAACGACGGCCCGTTCCTGGCCACATGGCCTGTGGCTGCCCTGATCGGCTACTCCATTGGAGCCAAGCTCTCGCTCAAAAAGCGCTCTGAAAGATAGCTCCCCGGCAAGCCTTCCAGCAGAATTCGCAAGCAAGAACGGCGGCCTCCCTCTCAAGGAAGACCGCCGTTCTTCATTCTGCGTTCAGGTCAGTCGGTCAACTTTTCCGGTCGTGATGCAACTGCTGCAGCGCGTTCACCGTGGTCCGATGCCGCTGCATAGCCGCGATGCCCTCAGCCGCTGCCTGCGCCGCTGAAAGCGTGGTGATGGTCGGAATCCGCGCCACCACGGCCGCCCGCCGGATCGCCTTCTCGTCAAAGATGGTGTCCTGGCCGCGCGGCGTGTTCACGATCAACTGGATGCGGTCGCCCTTGATCAAGTCCACTGCGTCCGGACGGCCTTCGGTCACCTTGAAGACCCGCTCCACCACCATTCCGGCGTTCTCCAACACGTTCGCAGTGCCTTCGGTGGCCACAATCTTGAAGCCTAGGTGGACGTATTTGCGGGCCAGCTCCACGGCTGCCGGCTTGTCATGATCCTTGACGCTGAAGAAGACCGTGCCCTTGGTGGGCAGAATCTGTCCGGCTGAGAGTTGCGCCTTGGCAAAGGCTTCGCCAAAGGTCGGCGCCACGCCCATTACCTCGCCGGTCGAGCGCATCTCTGGTCCCAGAACCGTGTCCACACCGGCAAACTTCTGCCAGGGGAAGACCGGCGACTTCACATAGAAGTGGTCGCCCGTGTCCAGATCCTTGCCAGAGTCCAACTGCGCTGGCAGCAACTCGCGCAGCGTGCGGCCGGTCATCAGCCGCGAAGCCACCTTGGCCAGCGGAATTCCGGTTGCCTTCGACACATACGGCACCGTACGAGAGGCGCGCGGGTTGACCTCGATGATGTAGACATGGTCCTTGCCCTCGGCATCGCGCTGGATGGCGAGTTGGAGATTGACCAGGCCGACGACCTTGAGAGCCAGAGCCAGCTTGCGTGTGTAAGTGCGGATCGTGTCCAGCGTCTCAGGGCGGATAGAAACCGCTGGCAGCACACACGAAGAGTCGCCGGAGTGAATGCCAGCCTCTTCAATGTGTTGCATGATGCCGGCGATCAGCACGTCCTTGGAGTCACAAAGCGCGTCCACGTCAATCTCGATTGCGTTTTCGAGGAAGTGGTCGATCAGCACCGGCCGCTCCTGCGAGTATTCAACCGCTTCGCGCATATAGCGCGCCACCGATTCCGCATCGTAAGAGATGACCATGGCGCGGCCGCCCAGCACGTAACTGGGCCTGACGAGCACCGGGTATCCAATGCGCTCCGCCACGGCCAAGGCCTCTTCCACGCTGGTTGCTGTGCCGCCGGCGGATTGCGGAATCTCAAGATCGTCGAGCAGCTTGCCGAATTGCTTGCGGTCCTCGGCCAGATCGATCGAGTCTGGCGATGTGCCGATGATCTTGACGCCCGCCGCAAGCAGCCGTTTCGCCAGATTCAGCGGCGTCTGCCCGCCGAACTGCACAATCATGCCTACGTCCGCGCCGTTTCTGGTTTCGTGCTCGTGGATGGCCAGCACATCTTCAAGCACCAGCGGCTCAAAGTAGAGCCGGTCGCTGGTGTCGTAGTCGGTGGAGACGGTCTCAGGGTTGCAGTTGACCATGATCGTTTCGAAGCCGTCGTCCTTCAGCGCAAACGCGGCATGGCAGCAGCAGTAATCGAACTCGATGCCCTGCCCGATGCGGTTCGGCCCCGAGCCGAGAATGATGATCTTCTTCTTGTCGGTCGGCGCAGCCTCGTCCTCTTCGTCGTAGGTCGAGTAGAGGTAGGGCGTCATGGACTCGAACTCCGCCGCACAGGTGTCCACCAGCTTGAAGACCGGCTTCACGCCCTTGGCCGCGCGCAGTTCCCTCACCTGCTTCACGCCGTCATGGCCTTCCAGCTTCCACTCCGTGGCGATGCGCTCGTCGGAGAGGCCGAGCCGCTTCAACCGCAGCAGTTCCTCAGCCGTGATGGTCTCAGGCGAGGTGTGCGCAATGGTGCCTTGTGCCAGCGTGATCTCACGCAGTTGGTGCAGGAACCAGGGGTCCATCTTGGTGAGCCGGGCAACTTCGCGCACGCTCATGGCGCGCTCGAATGCGTAGCGGATGTAGGCCAGCCGCTCCGGTCGCGGTGTTACCAGCATCTGCGTCAGCCGCCGAGGCTCCAGCACTTCAGCGCCGGTCTTTTTGCCGGTCTCAAGCGCACGCCAGGCCTTCATCAGCGATTCCTTGAAGGTGCGGCCGATGGCCATTACTTCGCCGACACTCTTCATCTGCGGGCCGAGCACATCGTCCGAGCCGGGAAACTTTTCAAACTGCCACTTGGGAATCTTGACGACAACGTAATCGATGGTCGGCTCAAAGCAGGCCGGCGTTTTGCGCGTAATGTCGTTGGGAATCTCGTCGAGCGTGTAGCCCACGGCAAGCTTGGCGGCGATCTTGGCAATCGGGAAGCCGGTAGCCTTCGAGGCCAGCGCCGAGGAACGCGACACACGCGGATTCATCTCGATCACCGTCATGCGTCCGTCCACCGGGTTCACGGCAAACTGCACGTTCGAGCCGCCCGTCTCCACGCCGATCTCGCGCATCACGGCAATAGCGGCGTCGCGCATCTTCTGGTATTCGCGATCGGTGAGCGTCTGCGCCGGAGCCACGGTGATGGAGTCGCCGGTGTGAACGCCCATCGGGTCGAAATTTTCGATCGAGCAGATGATGATGACGTTGTCCGCCAGGTCGCGCATCACCTCCAGCTCGTACTCTTTCCAGCCGAGCACGCTCTCTTCGATGAGGCACTCGTGGACCGGCGAAAGGTCGATGCCGCGGGAGAGAATCTCCATCAGCTCTTCGCGGTTGTAGGCAATGCCGCCGCCCGAGCCGCCCAGCGTAAAGCTTGGCCGAATCAGCACCGGGAAGCCGAGCTTGATGGCAAACTCCAGCCCGTCGCGCAGGTTGTTCACCAGCGCCGACTTTGACACCTCAAGACCAATGCGCTGCATCGCGTCCTTGAACAGTAGCCGGTCCTCGGCCTTCTTGATGGCCTCCAGCTTGGCGCCGATCATCTCCACGTTGTACTTGTCGAGAATGCCCCCGTCGGCCAGATCCACGGCCAGATTGAGCGCCGTCTGCCCGCCCACCGTAGGCAACAGAGCGAACTTGCCCGCAGGCTTGCCGCCCTTGGTCTGCTCGGCCAGCATCTCGCTCTCAATGCGGATAATCTCTTCCACGTACTCGACCGTCAGCGGCTCGATATAGGTGCGGTCGGCCAGCTCAGGATCGGTCATGATGGTGGCCGGGTTGGAATTCACCAGCACCACTTCGTAGCCGTCCTGCTTGAGTGCCTTGCAGGCCTGCGTGCCGGAGTAGTCGAACTCCGCCGACTGTCCAATCACAATCGGCCCCGAGCCGATCACTAGAATCTTCTGAATGTCATTTCTGCGTGGCATTTTTCTTGTCCCTAACTTGGTTGGGTTTTGAAAGGGCACGGCTTTAGCCGTGCCGATAGTCGCCCAAACTGACTCTCCTGGCTTTAGCCCGTACATCGATCATTGCGCTGTCTGACAGCCCAGCAATAAATCACTTCTGCGTTTCTGCGCCTTGAATCCCTTCGGGACATATTCCCGGCCGCTCGCGGCGTAGCGTCAACTCGGGATTTTCGGGATACCTCGCTGCTTGCGGCGAGGTAGTTCATTCGGTACGACTTCAGCCGTACTCTCCGTCGACCCTGGATTGTTTTGAAAGGGCACGACTCCAGTCGTGCCAACTGCCGCGTCCGAAGTGTTTTGAAAGGGCACGGCTTCAGCCGTGCCGCTCGCTGCCCCAAAAAACTCTCCGGGCTTTAGCCCCTGAGGGATGGGGTCGAGCTTCCATCCCGGATATGCCGACGAATATCTGTACTCTGACGGTTGTTCGCACAAATGCTTCTTGACCGGATTCAGATGGATGTACTGCACATGCCTCTCGTAATCCTCATCATCTCGAGTCCGATGGTCGGAAAATCCGCGCTGCCAAACCTCTGCATTCGATCCAAGTTCCTTCTTTGCCCGGTACGAGAACCCGCCCTTGACGAACTGAACCGCCCGTTCCAACGCAATCGAAGGCGAAATCATCAGATGAAAATGGTCCGGCATGAGAACAAATTCATGGAGCAGATACGCATCCCGATGCGCCAATAGATTCTGAAAGAACAGCCTTGCCCACGGTTCAGCACGAAACAGCGCACGAGACTCCCACGTCTTCGCTGTAACGAAGTACGTTTGCGCATTGTTCGTTGCGTGTTCGCGTGCAGGTTTCAAAACCATCCCTCAGGGGCTAAAGCCCGTCTACTCTTCGTTCTCTGCGGCACGGCTAAAGCCGTGCCCTTTCAATACACCGTATACCGAAACGAACAGTCAATTCGCAGGCTTCGTACGTAGCTTGAACCGCTCAATTTCATACTTGAAATCACGCGTACTGGTGGTAGCAAAGCTGCAATCCAAACCGCCTAATCCAAGCAGAACATGCAAATGCCTCGGTCTCAAAAACCTGCGGACATCATGATTAACGTCGACATTCTGAATCAAGTGCAGAAATCCTGGAGACTCGGCATCAAGTTCGTAATTTCCGCTAGGCACATTGAGTTCAAAACGCCCTTGCTCGTCGGTCAACGTTTCTCCAATCAAACTCCCCGCGCGCAGTACGTGGACCTTTGCTCAGGGAATTGGAACCCCACTCGGGTCAAACACCTCGCCCTGCAATCTGGCAACATGCACCACACGCGGAGTCACACAGGTCATCGCATGAATACATACCCCTGCCGTTAAGAATTCAATACAGGCAACCAGAGCTACCCCCAAAAAACAGCGGAGCCTTGGCCCCGCTGGTCTCTCGGAAACAGTCATCTGTGTCGCTGTCAACTTCATCCCTTCCACTCCTCCATCAGCTTGCGGAAGTCGTGGAACAGGTAGTTCGAGTCGTGCGGCCCCGGAGCGGCTTCGGGGTGGTACTGCACGCTGAACAAAGGCAACGTCTTGTGGCGCAGGCCTTCGAGCGTATTGTCGTTCAAGTCCACGTGCGTCAGCTCCACCTCGTTCGCGTTGATCGAGTCCGGATCGACCGCGAAGTTGTGATTATGCGCCGTGATCTCCACCTTGCCCGTCAAATTGTTGCGCACCGGATGGTTACCGCCGTGGTGGCCGAACTTGAGCTTGTAGGTGCGTCCGCCCAGCGCCAATCCCGTGAGCTGATGCCCAAGACAGATGCCAAAGACCGGCACACGCCCCAGGAACTTGCGGATCGACTTCACCGCGTAGTCCACCGGCTCCGGATCGCCCGGCCCATTCGACAGGAAAACACCGTCCGGCTTCATTCCGAGCACATCGTCGGCCGAAGTCTGCGCCGGAACCACCGTCACCCGGCAGCCCTCGCGCACCAGCATCCTGAGGATGTTCTGCTTGATACCGAAGTCGTAGGCAACCACATGCAGTTGCTTGCGGTCGCGCGCTGCTTCGTTCGGCAAAAAACCGGTGGCCAAATACGGATCGCCCGTCTCGTTGCGGCTGTCCGAACTGTCGAAGGTGTAGATCGACTTGGTAGACACAACCTTGGCCAGATCCGTTCCATCCATCTTGCGAATGTTGCGGGCCTTCTGAACCAGATCCTCGGGATTTGAAACATCGGTTGAAATCACTCCGCGCATCACCCCGTAGGTGCGCAGATGCCGCACCAGTGCACGCGTATCGATCTCGGCCAGAACCGGAACCTTGTACCGCTCCATATACTCGTCGGTCACTTGCTCTGACCGCCAGTTGGAGCTAATGGGCGAGAACTCGCGAACGATCAAACCCTCGATAAAAGGCTTGGCCGACTCGTTGTCTGCCTGATTGGTTCCGTAATTTCCGATTTGGGGATTGGTGAGAACGACGATTTGTCCGGCATAGGAAGGATCGGTAGCGATTTCCTGATAACCGGTAAGGGAAGTGTTAAAAACGACCTCTCCCTGGCATTCCCCAGGGTGCCCATAGCCGTGGCCACGGAAGATGCGCCCGTCTTCGAGCGCTAATATAGCCTGCATTGCCTCTCCGAGGAGTGGATTCAATAGATTTTAGCAGTTTGGGCAGGGTTTCTCCCAATGGATTCGTTCCTGCCGTGAGATTTAGGCTGCTTTTGCTGCGAGCCTACCTGACCAGGCCCGCGTCGCGCGCCGGCCAGTAGACCAGAACAGCCTTGCCGTAGACCAGCGAACGCTCTACCGGACCGAATTCCCGGCTGTCAGAGGAGATGGAGCGGTGGTCGCCCATCATAAAAAAGCTGCTTTCGGGAACTACGATCTCAGCCATCGAGCGCGTATCGCGGAACTCTTCCGGCACGTAGCCTTCTTTCAGCGCCACGCCGTTCAGCAACACCTGTCCGTGGTCGATACGCAGCCGGTCGCCAGGCACCGCGATCACCCGCTTGATGTAGCTCTTCTCCAGGTCGCGCGGATAGCGAAACACCACCACGTCGCCCCGCTCGATCGACGAAAAATGGTAAACGAACTTGTTGATGAACAGCCGGTCGCTGTCCTCCAGCCGCGGCAACATGCTGGTGCCCTCGACGCGCACAGGCTGATAAAGGAAGGTGATGATCAGAATCGATGCCGCAGCTGAAATGAGCAAGTCGCGCAGCCACAGACCCATGCCGTTCGAGTCGCTTGAGGCGGTACTCGGCAAAGGCGTCAGCGGCGCCTGTTCCAGTTGAGCCACTTCTTCCTGTGGCTTGGGTGTGGGGGGAACCATCTCCATCTCAATTACAGAGTACACGTGCGGCGCTCTTGTTCGCAGCCCAAACCTCTGGCCGGGCACAGTAACTGCGCACTGACTGTTCTTTTATGGGTATTGTCTGGCCGACGAAGGGTGCCAGGGCCGGCGCGACGCCCGTAGCCGCAGGTCTTGAACCGCACCGCTGGATGGCTGCCAATGCAGGCGTCCCATATAGCGCGGCCTGCAAAGTGGGACACCAACATGCGCCGTCCTGGCATCGGCGCTAGGATGGATGCACACGCCATGCCCTCCGAATCCATTGCTCCTTCGCTCGGCGGTCCCACAGGTCAATTCGCACCGGCCTATCGTGTGCTCAATGAAGCCATTGCCTCGCAGGCCTTTCCGGGGTGCGCCTTTGGCGTATTGGCCAAGGGCCGTGTTGTGCTCAACGATGCGCTGGGCCGCTTTACCTATGAAGCCGATTCGCCCGCCGTTGAGCCCGGCACCGTTTTCGATCTGGCCAGCGTCACCAAGGTCGTAGCCACCACGGCCATGGCCATGCTGCTCCGCCAGCGCGGCCAACTCGACCTGGATACGACTCTCGGCGACGTACTCCCTGGCTTTGTGGTGGGCCGTGAGCCGGGCTCCGGCGCCCGCCACGTACCCCTGCGGAATCTACTGGCCCACAATTCCGGCCTGCCCGCTTATGTGGAGTTCTTCCGTACCCTGCGCACGCCCGCCGCGTTGATGCACGCCTGCCTGCGCCTGCCGCTCGATGCCGAGCCAGGCACGCGCGCCGAGTACTCCGACCCCGGCTTCATCCTGCTCGGCAAGGCTCTCGAAGTCACAGCGCAGGAGCACATGCGCAGCTTTCTGCAGCGGGAGGTTTTCGGGCCGCTTGGCCTCCAATCAACGGACTTCTGCCCGCCCGCGGCCATGCGCTCCGCCATTCCCCCAACAGAAGAAGACACCCGCTTCCGCAAACGAGTGATCCAGGGCGAGGTGCAGGACGAAAACGCCTGGGTTCTAAAGGGTGTCAGCGGTCACGCCGGGCTGTTTTCGAACGTCTCTGACTTGCTCCGCTTCTCGCAGGAGATTTTGCGCGCCGTCAATCCGGTTCCATCGTCAGGGGTTCCGCCCCCCGGTCTGTTCACGCGCGAGACGGTCGAGGCCTTCGCCCAGCGGCAACCTCCGGCCAGCAGCTCGCGCGCCATTGGCTGGGACACGCCCTCTGATAATTCCTCTGCCGGCGTACTCTTCTCGAAGCACTCCATCGGTCACCTGGGCTACAGCGGCTGTTCGCTCTGGATCGATCTCGATGCGTCGGTGGCCGTGGTTCTGTTAACCAACCGCACATGGCCAGACCGGGAATCGCAGCTGATCCGCCAGGTCCGGCCGGCCTTCCATAATGCTGTGCGCCAGGCACTCGAATCATCCGCCGCGCACCGATAGTCACAATGCCGGGGCCAATGTAACCGCAGAATTCTTTCATCATTGCGCATTTTGCGGCTACAATCAAAAATTGGGGACAGACGCAATGCTGAATGGTTCCACGATGCAGGATATGCCCGGCACCCATACAAAAGACAACAAGAATGACCAGGCCGCACTGCTTCAACAACTTACGACCGAAAGCCAGAACGAGGCTTCTCAGGGGCTAGACACTAAATCCGCACTGGAGATCGCACGCATCATCAATCATGAGGATGCCAAGATCGCTGGGACGGTAAAGAAAGCCATTCCTGAGATTGCACAAGTCATCGATCTGGTAGCGCGCAGCCTGCGCGACGGCGGTCGGTTGATCTACATCGGCGCTGGCTCGAGTGGACGGATCGCCGCCCTCGATGCTTCCGAGTGCCCGCCTACCTATTCAACAGTTCCAGGTCAGATTCAATACATCATGGCTGGCGGACCGAAGGCTCTTGCTTCGGCTGTCGAGGTCAATGAAGATTCCGAAGAGCTGGGTCAGCGCGACATCGCGCGCCGCCGCCCCACGCGCAAGGACGTTGTTATTGGCGTCTCGGCTTCAGGTCGCACACCCTATGTGGTGGCAGCCGTGGCCTATGCACGCGCTCGCGGGGCCCGCACCGCTGCGGTTACCTGTAACCTCGGCACACCGCTCTCGGCCGCGGCCGACGTTACCATCGTCGCCGAGGTCGGCGCTGAGGTCATCTCCGGCTCCACGCGCATGAAGGCCGGAACCAGCCAAAAGATGATCCTCAACATGATTACCACCGGCACCATGACCCGCTTGGGCTATGTGTACGAGAACCTTATGGTCAACGTACACATGCAGAACTCCAAGCTCGTGGAGCGCGGCATCCGCATCCTGATGTGTGCCTGCAAAATCGATCGCGAAGCCGCCGTACAGACAATCAAGAGTGCCGGTCGCAGCGTACCGGTCGCGCTGGTGATGCTCAAGGCCAAGGTGGACAAGCCTGAAGCCGTGCGCCGCCTCGCCAAGTCCGACGGCAATGTCCGTCTAGCCATCGAAGACAACAGCGTAGATCTTTAACTCGAATCGCTTGTATTTCAATCAACAGGCCAGCATTGCGCCGTCATTTAGTAGACTGACGGCAGAATGTCTGGCCTTTTTCGTTCGCTCACGCGCCCTTCTCTGCTCCTGATCCTCGGGATCGTTGCACCCCTCACCGGGCTCATCAGCCAGCCTGCCAGCGCCCAGGGTACGCATCTGTGGTCGCAGGCCGATCTGACCCAGTTTGAAAAAGGCACGGCGCAGGGCGTAGAGCTCACCAGTGACGGCCATCTGCGCCAGGGGCCGGGATTGACCCCGCTCGTCACTACGGACTCCACCTTTGTCTGGTCGGTTGCCGTGGACAAAGACGGCGCTGCCTATCTGGGCACGGGTTCTCCTGCAACGATTCTCCGCATCGATCCCAAGCAGCCTGGCAAGCCTTTCACGCTGTTTGAGACCAAAGACGTCAGCGTGCAGGTGGTGCGCCTCGGCCCGGATGGCAGTCTTTACGCGGCCACTCTGCCCTCCGGCCGCGTCTACCGGATCAATCCCAATGCCACCGCCAAGATCAGCGAAACCACTGCCCCCGTCGTCTTCGATCCGGCCAAGCTCACGGCAGCAACAGAACAGTCGGCCCACGCGCACTACGTTTGGGATTTGGCCTTCGACGCAACTGGCCGCCTCTACATCGCTACCGGAAACCCCGCGGCTGTCTACCGCGTCGATTCTGCCAAGATCGATCCCGCCAAGCCCAACGCCGGAGTTGCAGAGTTCTTCAAGACCGACGAAGCCCACGTCCGCTCGCTGGCCTGGGACGCGAAAGGCAACCTGATCGCCGGAACCGACGGCTCTGGGCTGGTCTACCGCATCGATTCCACCGGCAAAGGCTACGTGCTGTTTGAAGCTCCCCGCCGCGAGATTACCTCGGTCGCCGTTGACGCTTCTGGAACCATCTATGCCGCCAGCGTCGGTGACAAGAGTCGCAATCCGCTGCCGCCGCTTCCGGTGCAGGGCGCTGGCGGAACTACCATCACCCTGTTGCAGCCGGGCTCGCTGCAGCAGGCCAATGCCAGCGCTTCTCTGCCCGATGGCAGCGAGATTTATGCCCTGGCCGAGGGCCAGGCCCCGCGCCACCTGTGGTCCGCGAAAGACGAGATTGTCTACGCGCTGCTCAGTCGGCCTGACGGTCTGCTTGCCCTCACCGGCAATCGCGGCCGCATCTACCGCATCCAGCCCGATGGCTCCTTTGCTGACATTGCTCATGTTGAAGCGCAACAAGCGCTTGCCTTTACCGCTTCCGGCAACGCGATGCTGGTCGGCGCCGGCAACACCGGCCGCTTCTATTCGCTGGGCGTCACGGCCACGCATGAGTACGCCAGCCAGGTCTTCGACGCGGGCGCATTGGCCCGCTTTGGCCGCGCTGAGGTCGAGCCCGGCTCCAGAGCCTTCCATATCCTCACCCGCACCGGCGATGTGGAGCAGCCCGTGCGCGGCTGGACTGAGTGGCAGCCGCTCAACGGCGACGCCGTGGCCTCGCCCGCGGGCCGCTACATCCAGTGGAAAGCCGTGCTCGCAGAGGGTGGCTCTGCCGGCAATATCGGCGTCAACTATCTCGCCGTGAACGCAGCTCCGGTTGTCGACGATCTGGTCGTGGTTTCCGGCGCGCGCGTGAACGCCGTGGGCTCGGCTGCAAGCCAGCCGCAGAGCGTCCCCATTGCTTTTGCTCCGGCAACTGCCAACAACAACCTCGCGGCCATTGACAGCTCTGCCTCCACGCCTCTGCAGGCCGCCAAGGACCGCACCGCCGTCACCGCCCGCTGGGCCGCGCACGACGACAACGGCGACGACCTCACCTACGCGCTCTATCTACGCGGCGATGGCGAATCCGTCTGGCGTCTGCTCAAGGACGGCATTACCGAAAAGGCATACAGCTTCGACGCCACGCAGATTCCCGACGGTGGCTATCAGGTCAAAGTCGTCGCCAGCGATGCACCCTCGCACACGCCAGCCGACGCCCTGACTGGCGAAAAGATCAGCCCGCGCTTCGAGATCGACACCACTCCGCCGGTCGTATCAAACCTGATTGCCGTTCAGCGCACCGCAAACGGTAAATCAACCTTGGCCTTTACCTTCCACGCCGATGATGCAACCTCTCCCATTGCCCGCGCAGAGTATTCGCTCGACGCCGGCGCTTGGCAATACATCGAGCCCGTCGACAATCTTTCTGACGCGCGCCACGAAACCTATGCCTTCTCCCTTGAATTGCCTGATCCTAAGCCCGCAGAGCACCTGATCACCGTGCGCGCCTACGACCGTCACGATAATGTAGGCCTGGCCAAAGCGGTCATCCCCGCGGAGGGCAAGTAGCCATGCGCTTTGAGCTCCTTCTTGCCGCGCGTTATCTGCGTGCCCGCCGCCGCCAGGCTGTGGTGGGTGTGGTTACCGGCATCTCCGTCGCCGGCGTCGCAGCCGGCGTTGCGGCGCTCATCATCGCACTGGCCATCACCAACGGCATGAAGCGCGACCTGCAGGACCGCCTGGTTGACACCACGGCACACGTGCAGTTGATGCAGGCCGGCAGCGACGGCATTCGCGACTGGCAGCCGATGATTGAGCGCCTGCGCCGTGTTCCGCACGTTACCGCCGCCTCGCCGGGACTCTACGAGCAGGTGCTGGTCGCTCGAGGCGCGCGCGATGGCGGCGCGCTCATCGAAGGCATTCTGCCCGACGACGAAAAGAAGGTCAGCGGCCTGCTTGCAAGCGCCACACCGGAGGCCATCCAGGCTCTGCAACCGCCTGCGTACGGCAGCACTGCCGGTTGTACGGCCCAGCCTCCCATTGTGCTCGGCAAAGACCTTGCGGAGACTGTTGGCGCCATCGTCGGAGACACCGTGATGGTCATCAGCCCGCAAGGCGAGATGACTCCGCTCGGCATTGTGCCCAAGTACGTACGCTTCCGCCTTGCCGGCATCTTCCACTCCGGCTTCTACCAGTACGACGCACAGACGGGCTTTGTACGTCTGGCCGATGCGCAGTGCCTCTTCGACGAGCCCGATCTGCTCTCCGTCATCAGCTTCAAGATCGACAACCTCGACCGCGCGCCTGAGGTTGGCCGCGCCCTTGAGCAGGCCGCTGGCAAGGGCTACATGACCACCAACTGGATGGAGCAGAACCGCGAACTCTTCCGCGCCCTCAAGCTCGAACAGGTGGTCTCGTTCATCGTCATTGCGCTCATCGTCATCGTGGCCGCGCTCAACATTCTCATCGCACTCACCATGATGGTGATGGAGAAGACCCGCGACATCGCCGTAATGATGAGCTTCGGCGTCACGCCCATGCAGATTCGCCGCATCTTTCTGCTGCAGGGCCTACTGATCAGCGTCATTGGCACCGTTCTCGGCCTCATTCTCGGCTACATCGCCGCCTGGGCTGGTGGCCACTACCACTTCATCCATCTCTCGGCCGAGGTCTACTCCATCGACACGCTGCCCTTTGCCCCTCGTCTGGTGGACGGCATTCTGGTGGCAGCCGTCTCCATCGGCATCTCGCTCCTGGCCACTCTCTACCCATCGCATTCTGCCTCCCACATTCTTCCGGCGGAAGCATTGCGTTATGAGTGATTTATCGCCTCGTTTGGAAGACATCTTTGACAATGTGTCACATTGAAGCCATGATGCAGTCCATCTCGCTACGCCAGCTTCGCGACACTCGCCAGATCAAGGAATGGCTTGAGGCGGGTGTCCACATCGAAGTACGCGACCGCAACCGGGTGATAGGCGACTTCGTGCCTCGCACGCCTCCGGCAACGCCTGTGGAATGGCCGGATTTTGCAGCCCGCCGTAAGGCAATCTTTGGCGACCGGGTGATTCCAGCCGTCGAAATGCTCCTCGAAGACCGAAGGAACAACCGCTATTGAAGGTCTACGCCGACAGCAGCTTTTTGGTCTCGCATTACCTGCTGGATACGCATTCGCAGGAATCAGACAGACGCATGCAGTCCAGGCCTTCCCTACTCCTGACGCCATTTCTGCGCGTGGAAATCGCCGATGCGATCTACCAATACGTTTTTCGCAAGGCAATCTCGCCAGTCGATGCGCGCCGGGTTTGGGAAGGCTTCCAACTCGATTGCCGAAATAGCCTGTGGGATATGGTCGAGTTTCCGCCCCAGGCGTGGGAAGCCACAATTGTTTTAGCCAGCCGTTACGGTCCCACCCTCGGCGTGCGCACCCTCGATTCGCTCCACGTCGCCTGTGCGCTGGAATTGAAGGCGGATCGCTTCTGGACCTTCGATGAGCGCCAGGCCCGACTGGCGCAAGCTGTCGGACTCGATACCAACGCCTGAAGCACAGCCCGCAAGAATTGCTTCCCGCTCAGCATCCAGGGAGCTTCTATCCATTCCCAACCCAGGCAAATCCCCACCCGTTACACTGGATATATGCACCCTCCGGTCCGGCTCGTAGCCATCGACATTGACGGAACCCTGCTGCCGAGCATCGGTGGAACCATTACCCCGCGCACCGGCCGTGCTCTGCTGGCCGCACAGCAGGCCGGCGTCACCGTCGCCATTGCCACCGGACGCCGCACCAACTACACCGTCCCGCTGCTGGATGGCCTCGACTTGCGAGCGGACACGCCTCTCATCACGTCTAACGGTGCAGTGCTTCGCACTTTGGGCGGCGTATCGCTGGACCGCAGCCATATGGAACCGCATGTGGCCAGAGGCATCGCCGGGTTGCTGCGCCCTTTCGGCTGCCTGGTCTTCACCTTTGACCGCCCTGGCCGTGGAGAACTGGTGCTAGAAGATATCGACGCGGCTCAGGGCCGCATTTCATTGTGGATCGAGGCCAATCGCAAGGCCATCGAGGTGGTTACGCCACTTGAAAACGCCTTTACCGACAGCCCGGATACCGAAGACCACCCCATCCAGGGCATGGTGGCCGGCACCGTCGAGCGCATGAGACAGGCTGAAGCCACGCTCAAAGCCAGCCCCTGGAGCGCCTACGCCGAATGCGTCCGCACCGAGTACCCGGCGCGCGACCTCTCCATCCTCGATGTGCTGCCCATCGGCGTCTCCAAAGGCTGGGCGCTCTGCCGTCTTGCCCAGCGGCTGGGCGTGGACCGCAAACACGTCATGGCGATTGGAGATAATTGGAACGATGTCGATATGCTGGAGTGGGCCGGACAACCCGTGGTGATGGGCAATGCCACCGCCGAGCTGCGCGCCCTGGCCAGAACCAGCGGCTGGAAGCAGGCCCCGCCCAACGATCAGGACGGCGTTGCTGTTACCCTTGAAAACGCGCTGGCCAAACTGGCTGCCGCACGCTCGTAAGAGGAGTTTTCTGTCAATGGTTTTGCGCTCGCATCGAGTTTTTCTGGCCGTTGCCCTGGCTGCTCTGGCCACAACGCCCGCAGTGCGCGCTACCGAGTTGGTTGCTCTTCATAATGGCTACCAGATGCGCTGCGACCATCACGCGGCTCAGGGTGACCGGGTGCGTCTCTATCTGAACGTCGGCGAAGACAATTACATCGAGTTTCCCGCCGCCCAAATCGACCGCTTCGATGCAGTTGCCGACGCGCCCACGACGCCCGCCGACGGCGCACAACCGGCAGCGGCAATCCCTGCCAGTTCCCTTACCCAGGCGGACCTGGGCGAGATCCTCACCCGTGCCGGCCAGGAACACAATCTCGACGTCGATCTGCTGGCTTCCATCGTAAAAGCCGAGAGCGGTGGCAACACCCGCGCCGTGAGCCGCGCCGGAGCTCGCGGACTGATGCAGTTGATGCCGGCAACCGCCGCCGATCACGGTGTTCAAGACAGCTTCAAGCCCGAGCAGAACGTGCGCGGCGGCACCTCTTACGTGGACGAGTTGCTGGCCCGCTACCACGACAATCTAGCGCTGGCGCTGGCGGCTTACAACGCCGGCCCAGCTGCCGTCGATAAATACCACAGCATTCCGCCTTATCATGAAACCCAGGCCTATGTGGCCCACGTCATCCACGAGTTCAACCGGCGTGTATTGGCACGGCAGGCCCAGGCGCGAGCGGCCGAACACACGGCCACAATCCGCTGAGAATTCACCACTATCGCAAATTTACACAGTGACCACGGGCAAGGCCGTACCATAAAGGTTGTGCCTAATTTTGGCGCCAAATGGAGAGCACTTGAAGAATAAGCAATGGATTGTTGCACTTGTCATAGTGGCCGCTATCGCAGCCCTTCTTGTCTGGGGTCACGACCGCATTCACTTCGACTTCCGTGCCTTCCGTGATCAAATGGCATTGGCCGATTGGCGCGTGATCGCTCTTGCCGTTGGCTGCATCTATACCGCCTACCTCTTCCGTTCCGTGCGCTGGGCCTTCCTGATGCGCCACAACATGCGCGTTCCGCCACTCTCGCTTGTAGGAACCCAGGTAATCGGATTCACAGCTGTTGCTCTTATCGGACGGGTGGCTGATCCCGTTCGCCCCTATCTGGTTTCAAAGAAGACCGGCTCGCCTCTCAGCACCCAGATCGCTGTCTATATCGTCGAGCGCCTCTTCGATTTCGGCGCCATGGCGCTCATCTTCTCCGTCGCTATGATTTGGGTCCCTTCGAGCCAGATTCTCTCCGTCACCGGCAAGTCCAAAATTGTGGCAGTTTTGGCGGCCAATCACCCTATCAGCGCCGTGCTCTTCGCCCGCTTTAGTGGATTGGCCATCACAATGCTCGGCGGACTGTTTTTGGTTGCAATCCGTTTTTCCGGAAGTGTGATCGCGGCCTTTGTTGAAAACGTGTTGGGCGTTCTCTCACAGAAGTTGGGGCGGAGCGTAGCTGCAAAGATTCGCAGTTTCCACGCAGGTCTCGATACGATGAGGTCATTTTCCGATTTCGCTGTAAGCCTGTCCCTGTCACTGGCGATGTGGATGCTGATTTCCGTCGCATACTTCGCAACCTTCAAGGCCTTTAGCGCGCAGGAACTGGCCCATATCTCTTTCCCTATCTGTGTTCTGCTTATGATCGCCAGCGGCGGCGCCAGCATCATTCAATTGCCGATCCTCGGGTGGTTTTCGCAAATCGGCATTGTCGCGCTCGCCATTGGAGGCATTCTTGGCGCGTCTCGTGAAGCTGCCACCGCCTGCGCGGCTACCCTGTTGTTGGTCACCTTCCTCAGCAGTATTCCCATTGGCCTCATCTGGGCACAGTTTGAGAACATCAGTCTGCGCAACGTCGCGGCGGAAAGCGCACAAGAGAGCGTAGACGCGGAAGAGACTTTGACAGCAGAAGAAGTCTGAGAACCTCTATTCCGGTAAGGATGGGGGAATCGCCACCGGCGATTCAAACCGGATCGTCTCTGGTCCCACTGCTCCACCGGTCATCAACATGCTCATGGCCTGCTCCATGGTGAGGTCGGTCTCTGTCAGCCGCGCCATAGGCAGAATCTGCAAAAAAGCCGATGTAGGGTTGATGGCGTTGGGCAGCAGCACCGCGGCCAGTGTCTGGCCGGTAGTCTCATCGGTCATGGTTCGGGTTAAGAATCCGATGCTCTTCTGGCCGGCAATGGGAAAGTCCACCAGCACCACACGCTGACTGGTCTCCTTTTTAGCCATCATGGTGTCCAGCAGTTGCCGGACCGACGTATACACTTTGGCAACAAACGGAAGCCGCTCCAGCGTCGTCTCAAAGAGCCGGAAGGCTTGGCGGCCAATCACCTGCGAGGTCACGCGTCCCGTCACATAAAGCACGGCCAGCGTCAGCACAATCGCCAACACCGGCTGCAGCACCGGCTGGCTCAGCCACCCTTCGGGGAAGATGGCCGCCAGCAGGTGCACCACCGGTAATCCCGCCTTGGCAAGCTCCCCCGCCACAAAACTGAAGATCAGAAAAGTGACAAAAAGCGGCCCAACCGTCAGCAATCCGGCTAAAATGTTGCTTTGCAGACTGCGCAGCACGCGTGTCAGAACAGGCTTCATGACCCTCCCCAGGGTACAGGTTTGTCTATTTGGTGCTTTCACGAGGATACGCGATTCGATTTCCCGCTGTGGCCCTAGATTGCACAGCTTCTGAGAAAATCCTTGATTGTCGATATATATTGGTTGCTTATAGTAATAGGAAAGAGATGATGCGGATCAGCGATTCAATTGGAGACCGGTTTGACGATCGGGAACGCACGGCCCAGGGCTCTCGGACCACGGTTCAGCGGCCCGTCGGCTCCCCTTTGTCCATGGGTGGCAAGGCACGCGGCGCCCCGCAGAACGATCTGCGCCAGATGCCCTCTGCTCCGGCTCCGGTAGCGCCCCCGCCTGCTCTTCCCTCAGGCGAAGAACAGCAGCAAGCCAATGCCAACAAGAATTTCCAGCGTGCCATGAACGCCCTGCGCATGGCCATGCCGTTTGTGCAAAAGCTTCTTCCCTTGCTCGACGGCCATGTTGCCACGGCCGTCTCCAACATCCTCACCCAGCAACCGCCTGCACCGCTACCTGCTCCAGTTCCGGCGGCTACTCCGGTTCCTCTGGCGCAACCGATCACGGTGGATCTGACGCCGGTGCACGACGGGCTCAAGCGCATCCAGACCGATCACCGCGAGCTTCGTAGCCAGATCGCCGAGCAAAACACTTCGCTCAAGCGCGTCGAAGATCACCTGGAGCTGGTTCGCGAGGCCACCGACCGCAACACCCTCGAACAGCAGGAGTTGATGGAAGACCTCAAGAGCGTCGGGACCAAGGTCAACGTGGTCACGCTAGCTGTTTTGGCCATGCTCCTAGCCTCCATGCTGCTGAATCTGATCCTCTACCTGCACATTCAGCGCGTCCTTCCCTGAGAAAAGACCGCCGGACCCGGAAAAGAACACCTGAACTACCTCCCAGCTTTGATCGATTGCTGCGTGATTTGTCTTCCAGCTTCTGCATCTTTCAACGTCTCACAAAACCGGACCGTCTAACTCTAAATCCTTGATTTTTTGGGCCTGGCGACCGCAAATATACTCAAATATGGACAGAAGACGCTATATCAACAGCTAGTTTGATTTCACCAAAGTGACTTTGCTCCAGTTGCTAACTTTCGGGCTCTTTGTGATCGTAGCTGTTGCCAGTCGTATTTTCAGAAGGCTATAGTCCCATTAGCTGAATCGGGCTGCACTACTCAGGCCAGCCACAAACACTATGCAAGCAGCTGTTCCCAGGTTTCAAGAGCTTCACCAACACGCGGCGCCAGCAGCATTGGGCGCACGCGAACGGAGTGTCTCGTTATGGCGTGGTATGCCTATTGCATCGGTGAAAAGCAAGCGTTTCCAGAGTTAGCACGTCATCGCAAACCAGTTCCACTGCAATCGGTCATCGGAGTCAGCGGAAATCAAGTTTTTTTATATCCAGCCAGCGATTTGGCTGTAGTCGTAAGCGAGCATAACCCAAACGAAGCGGTTAACCAGAAGTCGGGAGTGGATCACGCTCGCGTGATTGCCGATTGCTTTCAGCACTCCACCGTTCTTCCCTTCCGCTTTGGCACCGTCTTCAACGACGATGAGAGCCTACGCAAGTCGATCCGCTCCAATCAGCGACAGTTTCTTACCAACATCGACAAGCTGCGCGGCAAAACAGAGATGCACCTGAAGATCTTTGTCGACGATTGCTGCGGCAAGGATACAGAACGCCATGCACCTGCCGAGGGCGTCGGCCGCGAGTATCTTACCAGCTTGCGCGAGAATGCCTCCCGTGCACGGGAACGACAGACGCGCGCGCGCGCCGTCAGCTTCCAGATGCACCGCATGTTCATGCCTCTCGATGAGGACGTCAGTTGCAGGCTGACCGAGAGCGGCAAAATTGTGCTCGACATTGCACATCTGATTGACCGCAAATGCGTGGAGCGCTACCAGAACAAGTTTGCCACCACCAGCACCATGATGCGCGAGTGCCATATGCAGATTTCCGGACCATGGCCTCCGTATCACTTCGTGCACAAGCTGACGCGCAGCGCACACGCCCAGGCGGCCCTGAACAATGCAGCTGTGGCGTCGGCCGCTACAGCCGGAGTTGCGACTGAGTCCTCCGTAGCCTCGGTCATTGCAATGGACGTCATGCCTGCCATCGCCTGATCGCGCGCATTATTCTTGCTAAGTGAAAAGCCCCGGCCAAGGCCGGGGCTTCTTATTGCTGCTTGTAACTCCGCTGGAGTTAGTCGTAATACTCCAGTCCGAGATGGGTAATCAAGTCAGAGCCCATGATATGGCGCAGCGTGTTCTTCATCTTCATCAACTGGATGAAGATGTCATGCTCCGGATATAACCCTTCCGGCGTCTGCGGTGACTTCAGGTAGAAGCTCAGCCACTCCTGAATGCCCAGCGATCGCAGCTCCGGCGAGCGCTTTGCCAGATCGAGAAACAAGACCAGGTCCAGAGCCACAGGCGCAGCCAGAATCGAGTCGCGGCAAAGGAAGTTCACCTTGATCTGCATCGGATAACCGAGCCATCCAAAGATATCGATGTTATCCCAGGCTTCCTTCTCATCGCCGCGCGGCGGATAGTAATTGATCCGGATCTTGTGGTAAAGGTCCTTGTAGAGGTCCGGGTAGAGTTCGGGCTGAAAGATGTGCTCTAGCGAGCCGAGCTTTGACTCTTCCTTGGTCTTGAAGCTCTCCGGATCGTCCAGCACTTCACCGTCGCGATTGCCGAGGATGTTGGTCGAGAACCAGCCTCGCACGCCTAACATGCGCGCCTTGAAGGCCGGCGCCAGAACCGTCTTCATGAAGGTCTGGCCGGTCTTGAAGTCCTTGCCGCAGATGGGCGCGGCGTTCTTCTTCGACAACGCCACCATAGCCGGAATATCCACCGTCAGGTTCGGTGCGCCATTGGCAAACGGCACGCCTTCGCTCAGCGCGGCATATGCGTAGATCTGCGAGGGGGCAATGCCGATGTCGTTAGCGTCCAGGCCCTTCTCAAAGGCCTCGATCGTCTGGTGCACCTCCGTCGGCAGCATGAAGATCTCTGTCGATGCGGCCCAGATCACCACCACGCGATCCACGGTCTTCTTGAAGGCGCGGATGTCTTCAATCACCTGGTTGGCCAGCTCGCGCTTGGTCTTGCCCTGCTTCACGTGCGTGCCGTTCAGCCGCTTGACGTAGTACTGGTCAAAGACCGCCGGCAAGGGCTTGATCGACTCCAGGTACGGCTTCAGTTGCGCCAGCGTCTCCTTGTCGAGCACGGCTGCATGAGCGGCCGCTTCATACACGTTGTCCTCAAAGATGTCCCATCCGGTGAAGACCACGTCGTTTAGATCCGCCAGCGGAACAAAGTCTTTGATCAGGGGAGTGTTATTGTCGGTGCGCTTGCCCAGCCGGATGGTGCCCATCTGCGTGAGCGAACCGATTGGCTTGGCCAGCCCGCGACGTACGGCTTCCACGCCGGCAATCATCGTTGTGGCCACGGCGCCCAGGCCGACAACCATCACGCCCAACTTGCCTGTGGCCGGCGCAACCTTCGATGCAGCGGTCTTCTGGCCGCCTTGCTCTGCGTTTGACATTGGATTCCTTCGCCTTCCTTGGTGTTGCCCGCAGTTGCCTGCAGGCGCAATACTGCTTGCGCGCGGATGAACCACTCCGCCCGCCGCCAGCGTGTTCTCTGGCCTACTGTCTCAGGCTTCGTTTGCCTGACGTCCGCGTTGGATATGTGACCACACAAACCATGCGATTCCGGCGATGAGCGCAACCTCAACCCCGAGATGGAACCGATGGAATGCCTGGTGAAAACGGGGATCGGTGTGCCACTTCTCCCCAAGCTTCATGCCCACGTACGCCAGCACGTAGCACCACGGCCACGAACCGATGAACGTGTAGAGGTGGAACTTCAACTGCGGCATCTTTGCGATGCCCGCCGGGAAAGCGATAAAGGTGCGCACCACCGGCAACAGACGCGAAACCAGCACGGTGATCGAACCGTACTTTTCAAAAAACGACGTCATGCGGTCCAGATCGTGGTGGCTCATCAAGACCCACTTGCCATACCGCTCCACCAGTGGACGCCCACCTGCGGCGCCAACCCAGTAAGCCACGACCGAGCCCAGATTGCAGCCGATCGCGCCGGCTGTTGCCACCCACAGAAGATTGAATTTGCCAAGGTACACCAGATAGCCGGCAAACGTCATGATGATCTCGGAAGGCAGCGGTATGCATGCCGACTCGATTCCCATCAATGCCACAACGCCTAGATAGCCACCGGCCCCAATCGCCTGGGTTACGAACTGTACGAGGAACTCAATTATTTTTTCGCTCATGAGCGTTCCCAGTATATAAGCCCGAAACCCTCTGTTTACCAGCACAGATCGCGCTTTAACCCGAAAAGAATCATGAACACGTATGCAATTTCACTTTGTTAGGATGGGAGAGGACGTTCACTGATAAATCGCGTCCACGGAGGTCCCCTTTGACCGCTTTTTCGCCAGTTCCCCTCACCCTTGAAGGTTCGAGCGCACTACATCAGTTCTTTCGCTTCGACTGGACAACCTGGAAGTCGCTCGAAGATGAAGAGCGAGCTGAGATCCTCCATGAAACGCTCAACCTCCTGCAGAAGTTGGAGCGCGACCAGCCGGAAGCTCCCGTGCAGACGGCTCTGTTCTCGCAGCTCGGCCACAAGGGCGACCTCATCTTCCTGCACTTCCGCAAGAACTTTGAAGAACTCAACCAGGTCGAACTGACGCTGGCCCAGACGCCGCTCTACGACTTCCTCGATCTGCGCCACTCCTACGTCTCGGTGGTCGAGCTCGGCCTTTACGAGTCCAGCCGCAAAACCTGGGAGGCAGCAGCAGCCAAGGGCCTCACCCCGCACACGCCCGAGTTCGATGCCGATGTGAAGGACAGCCTCGAACGCGCCTCTGCCGCCATGGCGCCACGCCTCTTCCCTGCCATTCCGGATGCCAAGTACCTCTGCTTCTACCCCATGGACCGCAAGCGCGACGAAGACAAGAACTGGTACACCATCCCCTTCGCCGAGCGCCAGCGCATGATGCACGACCACGGCCTCATCGGCCGCCGCTACGGCGACGTGGTGAAGCAAATCATCTCCGGTTCCATCGGCATGGACGATTGGGAGTGGGGCGTCTCGCTCTTCGCCGAAGACCCAATCGTCTTCAAGAAGCTCATCTACGAGATGCGCTTCGACGAAGTCAGCGCGGTGTATGCCCTCTTCGGCCAGTTCTACCTGGCCCTGCGGCTGCGACTCGACAAGCTAGAAGACTGGACCAACGGAAACTTGAGCGTTTAAGTTCAGATTTCAGGGATTGATGTCTGAGAATAGATGCATGGACGATTCACGTCTTCCCAAGACTGCGATGATAGCTGCGTGTGCGCAATCCATCATCGCAGTCCTAGCTTTTGTCCTTTGGTTTGCGTGGGCAGGGTGGGGTAGTTATCCGCGTTCATTAATCATGTCCAGCATCATCTTTGGCCCGCTCTTCATCCTCTCGATTCTCTCGTCAATAGGCCTAGTGGAGAGGAAAGATGCTCGGATGGGTGGCTGGAATTGCAACAAATGTGGTTCTTGCAATTGTTCTTTTCCTGACGGCGGCACCGATGGGGATTCTCCCCGCTGGTCTAGTCGTTTTCCTGTTCTCAAGTAGCGTCAAGGGATTTTATCTCAGGAATTATTACGAATAGTCAGGATGGAAAGGCGCATCACGCCGCATCCAAGTGCAATCTCTTCCCCAGCGCCCGCAACGCCTCATCAATGCGGTCAATCTTAGTTGCGTGCTTCAGGTCGGTCAGCCGGTTTACTTCCTGCTTGGTTGTTCCCATCCGCCGCGCCAATTCAATCGGCCGCACCTTCTGCCGCAGCATCTCGTTCAGTAGCAGCACCTTCGCCGCCACGCTCGGCGGCAAAGTCACCAATGCCTGCCCGCGCTTGGGCGTTGACGGCACTGGCACAGGCCGCTGGTCTTCAAAATAAAAATCGAGAGCCGATTCCAATGCCTCCTGAGCCATTTCGAGCGCGTGCTCACGATCCCTGCCGAAGGTATGCGCCTCGGGAATATCGGGAAAACTTACCGTAATGTACTTTCCATCCTTGCGAAGTTTTGCGGGAAACCCAAGCATTTCAACTCCTTATTTGAGCCCAAGCTGTTTCTTGATGTCCTCGACAAGTCCTTTCGGCATATCCTTGCCGTGAATTGGCAGAACCGTTTGCCTGCCGTTTAAGAAAAGCTTCAGATGGGAGCCCTTCTGCTCCCCGAATGTGACCCCTTGCTTGATCAGCCACCGCTTGAACTCTGAACTCTTCACGCTCTAAGAGTACACGTTTTTGTTTACCTTGGCTACCCTAATTCAGAGGATGTAGACTCAACCCATGCCGTCTCGCAACTCATCTAAATCGCCTACAACGCCTGCCAAACGCCCGGCCCGTGGCCCACTCGCTCCCGACCGCATCGCCGCCATTCTGCGCGGACTCGACGAAACCTACCCCAACGTCGAATGCGCCCTCACGCACCGTTCATCGTGGGAACTGCTGATAGCGACCATCCTCTCCGCGCAATGCACCGACGTGCGCGTGAACATGGTCACGCCTGCGCTCTTCAAGCGTTTCCCCACGCCGCAGGCGATGGCCAAGGCATCCATTGAAGAGCTAGAGGAGCTGATCCGCACCACCGGTTTCTACCACAACAAGGCGAAGTCAATTCAGGGCGCAGCCCGCAAGATCATCGCCGGCTTCAAAGGCAAGGTCCCCGAGACGCTGGCCGAGCTCATCACCATTCCCGGCGCAGCCCGCAAGACAGCGAACGTCGTCTTAGGCGTCTGCTTCGGCAAGGCTGAGGGAGTGGTCGTCGATACGCATGTCTTCCGCATTGCCCGCCGCCTCGCCCTCGCCAAAGGCGACACACCGCAGAAGGTCGAACAGGAGTTGATAAAGATTTTGCCACAGCCGCGCTGGATCGGCTTCTCGCACCAGATCATCCATCATGGCCGCGCGGTCTGCGATGCTCGCAAGCCCAAGTGCGACCGCTGCAATCTGGAACAACTCTGCACCGCGAAAGACAAGACCTGGA
>Ga0302270_10000382_pt1 | contig 47178 bp, 45 predicted proteins | sample III_Bog_E2_3_FD_198773 | JGI IMG/M metagenome (GOLD analysis project Ga0302270, IMG submission 198773) | Peat permafrost microbial communities from Stordalen Mire near Abisko, Sweden - III_Bog_E2_3 | ecosystem: Environmental > Terrestrial > Soil > Wetlands > Peat | place: Sweden: Abisko... | reverse complement strand
TGGTTGCGGTGGAGATGGTGAGCAAGAGGGCACGCAACGTCTGAATGCTGAGGAAATAGCCTACGTCGACCTCGCATTTCCGGCTGAGCATCTGTGACTCCCACATGCAAACTACACGGTAGGGTCGGTGCAAAACCTTCGGTTTCCGCAGAAATCAGCACGCAAAATGATGCAGAGATGCGAGGGTTGACGAATACTGCCGGGCTTGGCGGCGGTGTGCACGCTCTGGTCCGTGATGGTTATGCGGGCAGATGGTGTCCTGTGGGCAGCTGGTAAAACGGGAGCAAGTCCAGATGCCATTGCCGCGTCAGCACCTGTAAATATTCGCTCCATATGCCCAGCAAAGGTATACAAGTGTGGGGGAGGGGGGCTAATACTCTATTTACTATTTAAAAAAATCTATCGTTCTTCCCCGAGAACGTAGCGTGCATCATGGGTTCAATGAATACAGGTGTTGCAAGTCGGGTCGACAGGACGCGCCCGATCGTCATGGTCGTAGACGATGAGCGGGTGATAGCCAATACCTTGGCGGTAATACTGAATCAACAAGCTACCAGTATGGCTTTCTACGACGGTAAAAGCGCGCTGGAGGCGGCCCATAGAATCGTCCCGGACCTGTTACTTGCCGATGTTGTCATGCCGGGAATGAGCGGCGTGGAACTCGCAATCGCCATGAAGAATGTTGCGCCGCAGTGCAAGGTGCTGCTCTTCTCTGGACAGGCAACAACGATTAACCTGCTGGCCGACGCGAGAGCAGCAGGTCACAACTTTACCCTCCTGCAAAAGCCCATTCATCCCACTGACCTGCTGGCGCGGATTTCTGAACTCCTGCATTAAGAATCGAGTGCGGCTGCAACGGACGGGCCGGACACCATCGCCATGATGATGGAGAACACCACGCCGCCCGCAATAGACGCCACGAAGGAGTTTGAGGCCGTTACCCGTTCCGGCTTGCCGGGACGGGTTGGAAGGGATGTCTGTGACATCATCCACGGCTGCTGGATGTGGCACACGCTTTGCCGTAGGATGACGTGTCTGACATGGTTCAGGCCTCGGCCACTGTCCATCGCTGGTGAATTATGACGAATCTGGAACAGCGGGTGAGTGCATCTTCGTCTTCGCGCTGCGTTAGCTGGTAACGCTGTGTGCCGACTGGTTCACCAGCCGGCACGCCCAACGCTCACTCATGCCCTGATCCTGCGCATGATCCACCGCACAGCGCCGTCGTTCCGGGCTCACAAGTAATGGGATGGTCCGCTCCGGTTCCTTCAGCCGCCGAGCCTGAGGCCGCCGTACTCCTTGCGCCAGCGGTAGTAGGTCTGCTCTGTGATCTCCACTTCCTTGCACGCCAGCGTCGTCGTCTTCCCGTGGGCCACAGCCACTTCTATCTGCCGCAGCAAGTTCACTACTGCTCAGGCGTATGCTTCTTCCCTCGTGCCATCTTCCGCTCCTTTTATGACCAGTCTCTCTCATTCCATCTGGTTCATAAAAGGCCCGCCAGACCAGTGGTGCCACCGGTGGTGGTGAAGGGAAGCCCATTGCGTGTGCTGGGTAATATCGCGACCATCCTTGCCGGGTTCGGTGTAACGGCAGCCGCAATCGAGGTACTGAGATAGCGGATGTCAGCGATGCGATGTGGCTGAGTTGAATTGCAAGCAGCCGTGTGGCGGCGGCTGCTCGCAGAGCTGATTGTGCGTTAGCCGACGTGGAAACTGGATATGCAGAGTCTTCAGCACTGCAGAGGTTCAGCCCGTAACGGGGACGCGCAGCCTGATGACGTCTTATGCAGCCTTACGACGACGGAAGATCGACATGAGGGGACTGCCTACTAACGCCCAGAGTGAAGATGCAATGAGACCAAAGAGCAATCCGCCCAGGGCGGTATAGGTGCGATGCGGTCCAGATTTGTGGTCGGGTATATCCGGTTGATCCACTACCTGCAGCATTGGAGCATCATGAGACTCATCCAGCCGTGCAGCTTCATACTGCCTGGACAGGATGTCGAAAAGCGTTTCGTGATAGAGAACCTCTCGTTGCTTGCGCACGTAATCCAGTTGAAGAGACGGAACCTTGGAAGTAGGAATGGTTGCGTTATCGCCATTGCCGTGTTGCATCTTTGCCAACTGGCCCTTGAGATCTGCAATTTCGCTGCGAAGGCGGATCACGGTTGGGTCCTGGTTAGTAGAACCCTGCAATAGCCCTGCCAGTTCTACCTCGCGGCCGGCAATTTGAGCCTGAGTTGCCGCGACCGTCTGCAGTTCAACAGCGGTCTGCTGGGCCGGGGCGATCAAGCCCGACTGCTCCTGACTCTGTTTGAGTTCGACCTCTGCATTCTCCAGCGCGTCCTTTTCTTGTGCCATTTGCTGTTCAAAGAAAAGGCGCCGCTGCGAAGACTCTGTGAGGGCCAGTCTTCCGAGGGCGGCCCTAAGTTCGTCTAGGTAGCCGCCGGTTAAATCCCTAGCCAGTTTCGGGTCACGATCAGTCACACTGACCATCATGATGTCATTTTTCGCTCCAGTGTCGAAGATGCTTCGTTCTGCGAGGATTTGCTCGGCCGCGGCTTCCTTTTTAACGTGATAGGCCTGCAATAAGTTAAAGCGTGAGACCATGTCTTTGGCAATAGACCTGCTTTGCAGAAGGCCGATGTAGGTATCGCCCGCCGTCCTGATCGATCCACCGAAGCCGGCTGCTCCCATCATAAGGGTTTGGCTACTAACGGCAGAGAACCCCAAATTCGTAGAACGAGGAGTAAGGAAAGATGCGTTGGCCGTATAGCTGTTGGGTATTAAAAGCGAAAAACCTGCTGCCACAATCATGCAGCCAAAACCTGCAATCAATATTTTGCGCCGGTTAACGCGGAGGCGGTTCCAGAGGGCAAGAAGGTCAATCGACGAATCCCCAAAGATGGGAGTTGGGTGGGACACTGGTTGCTGCGTATCATCAGATCGATTGTCACGTTCTTGCGACATAAGCCTTCCTTCAACAGCTCAATAAAGTCTCTTCAGAAGATGTGCTCCATCACCTGATCCAAGGGCTCTTGGTGTGATTGAGATGGGTAGCAAGTTTGAGTCTACGTGAGGGCCCGGAGTGTGACAAGACGCGGGAGGGGGTAAGCATACTGGGGTCCCCGGATGCTCTCCCCTCTGATGGTAGTAGTGAAAACGGCTATAAAATAGGAGGGATGCAATGGATTGTCTGAATCAGGATGCCCCCTCATATAAACTGATTTTATATTCATCGCAACGATATACTTGCAGAGCCCGCATATCGAGGGCTAAAGGAGAAGGCAACGTTGGGCAAGGTTGCACTTATTACAGGAATAACCGGGCAGGATGGTGCGTACCTTGCGGAGTTTCTCCTTCGCAAAGGCTATACGGTCCACGGCATCAAACGACGCAGTTCACTTTTTAATACGGATCGCATTGACCATCTCTACCAGGACCCCCACGTTGGCAAGCTTGATTTCCAGCTGCATTACGGCGATCTCACGGATTCCTGCGGCTTGCTGCATATCGTGCAGAAGGTGCAACCCGACGAGATCTACAACCTGGGCGCACAGAGCCACGTAGCGGTTTCGTTTGAACAGCCGGAATATACGGCGAACGTCGATGCTACCGGGACGTTGAGAATTCTGGAAGCAATACGCATTCTTGGGCTGGAGAAGAAGACTCGTTTTTACCAGGCCTCTACCTCGGAGCTATACGGTTTAGTACAGCAGATTCCCCAGACGGAGAAGACGCCGTTTCACCCGCGCTCGCCGTATGCAGTGGCCAAGCTGTATGCGTACTGGATTACGGTGAATTATCGCGAGGCTTATGGGATGTTCGCGTGCAACGGCATTCTGTTCAACCATGAATCGCCGGTGCGCGGAGAGACCTTTGTGACGCGCAAGATTACGCGGGCGCTGGCACGCATCAAGCTGGGGCTTCAAGACAAGCTGTATCTGGGAAATCTTGATGCACTCCGTGACTGGGGCCACGCTCGCGACTATGTTGAGATGCAGTGGCTGATGTTACAGCAGGAAACGCCAGAGGACTATGTGATCGCAACCGGTGAGCAGCACAGTGTGCGCGAGTTTGTGACGATTGCTGCAGAGGATCTTGGCATCGTACTTACCTGGCGCGGGCATGGCATCGATGAGGTTGCGGTGGATCAGAGTGGCGCCGTTGTGGTTGCCGTGGATCCGCGGTATTTCCGCCCGGCAGAAGTAGAGACGCTGCTGGGGGATGCCACCTATGCGCGGACGCGCCTGGGATGGAAGCCGAAAGTAACGTTTGCGGAACTGGTGAAGGAAATGGTCCAGTCTGATCTTCTGGCTTCGCAGCGCGATCAACTCGTCAAGAAGCATGGGTATGACGTCTATGAATACAATGAATAGCTCTCTGCTGAAAGGGGCGAAGATCTACGTTGCAGGTCATTGCGGCCTAGCCGGATCCGCTATTTTTCGCCGCCTGGGGCAAGAAGACGCTGCCGAAATCGTGACGAGGAGCCATGCTGAACTTGATCTGACCGACCATGCGGCTGTAGTTCGCTTCTTTCAGGATGAGCGTCCCGAATATGTTTTTCTGGCAGCCGCGAAAGTGGGCGGCATCATGGCCAACAATACCCGTCCAGCCGAGTTCATCCACGACAATCTTGCTATCCAGACGAACGTAATCGAAGCAGCACACCAATTCGGCGTAAAGAGGCTTCTTTTTCTTGGATCGAGTTGCATCTATCCCCGCGATTGCCCGCAGCCAATCAAGGAAGAGTACATGCTGACCGGGGCGCTGGAGCCGACCAACCGTCCTTATGCTGTGGCGAAGATCGCAGGCATTGAGACCTGCTGGGCCTTCAACCGGCAGTACGGCACGCAATACATAGCGGCAATGCCAACCAATCTGTATGGCCCGAATGACAATTACGATCTTGCCGGATCGCATGTGTTGCCGGCTCTGCTGCGCAAGATGCATGAGGCCAAGGTTTCTAATGCAACCGAGGTCTCTGTATGGGGAACTGGTTCCGTGCGCCGCGAGTTTCTGCACAGCGATGACATGGCAGATGCCTGTGTTCACCTGATGAGCCTGCCGGATGCGGTATACGAACCCATTGCGCGCTCGGAGACGCAGGCGCCACTGCTGAATGTTGGATGCGGTGAGGACCTGACGGTTCGCGAGTTGGCGGAGACGATCCGCGACGTGGTCGGATTCAAGGGACGCCTTGCCTTCGATGCATCCAAGCCGGATGGAACGCCACGCAAGCTGCTCGACGTATCGCGCATGAAGCAGATAGGCTGGCAGGCAAGCATCCCGTTGCGGAAGGGGCTGGAAGCGGTATATGCAGATCTCCCTCGCTTGTTGTCTGGCCATGCCGAAGGAACTCCAGCCCGGGGCTGAGATGAGATGGCATGATCCGTGCCAGGCAATAGTTTATTGAACCGGAGGTTCCTGCATTGCGTATCGCAATAGTCCATCACTGGTTTGTATCGCAGGGTGGGGGGGAGCGCGTAGCGGAAGTCTTCGCCGAGATGTTTCCTGAAGCCGATGTCTTTGCGCTTATCACGGACCCGGAATTTATTCCTGCAGGGCTGGGTGGGCGGCACGTCACAGCTTCTTTTCTGCAGCGGATCCCAGGGGCAAAGCGATTTCATCGTCACCTGCTCCCCCTTTATCCACTCGCCGTGGAGCAGCTTGATCTTACCGGTTACGACCTGATCATCAGTTCTGACAGTGGGCCGATGAAGGGGGTGCTGACGAACCCCAGCGCAACGCATATCTGCTACTGCCATTCTCCAATGAGGTATGTCTGGGACGGATATCACTCCTACCTGCGAGAGATGCCCTCGCTGGCAAAAGTGCCGTTCGCTTTGGCTGCGCACTATGTGCGCAATTGGGATTACATGGCAGCGCAGCGCGTCACTCGCTTTGTAGCAAATTCCAACTATGTTGCAGGGCGCATCGCTCGCTATTACGGTCGCGAGAGTACGGTGCTCTACCCTCCGGTAGACACTGAACGCGGCTTTATTGTGAACACGCCCGCAGATTACTATCTCGCCGTAGGCCGCATGGTTCCGTACAAACATACGGAGATATTGATTGAAGCATGCAACCGCCTGCGCGCACCGCTCCACATTGTGGGCAGTGGACCTGAACTCGCACGGCTGCGAGCGATGGCTGGACCAACCATCAAATTTCTTGGTGCGCTGAACAATGATGATCTCTGGCAAACGTACGCCCACGCACGGGCACTGTTGTTTGCAGCAGAGGAAGATTTTGGTATTGTGCCGCTGGAAAGTCAGGCTTGCGGCAGGCCTGTGATCGCCTACGGGAAAGGGGGATCGCTGGAGACGGTTCGTGGTCATTCCAACTCCGCACCCGGGCAGGCGACCGGCGTATTCTTTCCCGAGCAGACGCCGGAGTCTGTGATGGAGGGCATCCGGTATTTTGAGTCTGTCGAATCGGATTTCACACCAGAAATCATTCGGAAGCACGCGCAGCAGTTTGATACCGCCGGGTTTATTCATCGCATGCAGCAATTTCTTGCGCCGTGGCATGAAGCATTTTCCCCTAAATTGGAAACAGGTTTCGATAGGTAGAATGACGACATGCCGGAATTTTCACTTGTAGTTGCTACCAGGGGGCGCACCAGCGAACTGGCTCGCCTGGTGGCTTCGATTGCCGTCCAGAGGGGAGCGGACTACGAACTCATCCTTGTTGACCAGAATGAGGATGACCGGCTGCTTCCTGTTATTGAGAACAGCGGAATCAAGGAAAAGATACGCCATCTCAAATGCCGCCCGGGCGTATCGCGTGCGCGGAATATGGGCATGAACCATGCGCAGGGTGAGGTCATAGGATTCCCTGACGATGATTGCTGGTATCCGCAGGGCCTCCTGCACGACGTTGCCGGCTGGTTTGCTACCAATGAATCGTATGACATTCTTACGGTGAACTCACTGGATGAAAACGGAGTCCGCAGTAGTAATCGCTGGTTTCAGGATTCATGCGACCTAACACTGCTCAATGTGTACCGGACGACTGTTGGGTACAGTATTTTTGTGCGTGGCAAAGGGATTGCTGCCGGCGCGCGCTATGACGAGGGCATCGGGCCGGGCGCCGACACACCGTATCTGGGAGGGGAAGACTCGGATTATGTTTTGCTGGCGATGCGGGCTGGCGCTCGCGGGCGATTCGAGGCAAAGTGGCATGTTGGCCACCCACTCAAAGATATTCGCAACGCCAGCGTCTCAAAAGACCGCGCCTACATTTATGGACAGGGGATGGGATATGTGCAGCGCAAGCATCGTCTCGTCTGGTTATGGGCCGGTTTGGCGGCGTTCGACTTCGGGCGCGCGATCTGCGCCTATGTGGTGGGAAGACGGGAGTCGGCAATCCTGTGGTATTGGCATGGCCGCGGCCTACTTGATGGATTTATGACAAAGCAATTTAACCCTTCAGTGCCGGAGTGAATGGCACGGCCCGGTTTGAGGTGAAAATATATGCAGCATCGCTATATGCTCCGGATATCCGTGTTGTGCTTGCTCGCGTTGCTATACGCCGGTCTGGTGCAAAAGTACCGCGCATACGATGTAGATAATCCCTGGGTGCTTTCCTATTCGTATAACGCCTGCCATAACGGTGGGGAACTGGATGTTTTTGCAGGACTTCCATATCCCAGCGGGATGGAGGGAGTGCATCTATTTGGCAAAGTGCCGGCAGCGATTCAGTGTGCCGTATTCAATCGGACGGGTTGGACTGCTGGATCAGTGGTTTTTCTCAACATAAGTTTTGGACTTGTGTCACTTCTGTTCTGGTGGTCGTTCCTGCGACGGATGGGATATCGCGAAAATTGGATCGCCGCATTCATTCTGATGCTCGGGATGACCGAGCCAATGGTTGCGATGGTAGAGAAGGCGCGGTATGAATTTTTCACATTCTTTCTGCTTTCGCTGGGGCTTTGGCTGGGGATACAGGGGCTGGAACTGGCAGCCGTGCTGGTAGCAGCCTTAGCTGTTGAGGCACATCCTATCGCAGTTGTCGTGCCAATCGTGATTGTGGTGTTTCTCGCAATGAGAACGAAAGACTGGAAGCGACTGGCATTGAAAGCCGGTGTGTCAGCAGGCATTGCAGCAGCATTTTATCTATATCTTCATCCGCAGGCTCTGCAGGAGATGGCAGGACACAGTGGTAAGGCTTTCAACAGCTATGTGTTTGGAGGTATATGGAATGCATATTTTATACAGCGCCACAGGCATGTGCCGGAACTGATCTTTCTTGTGATCGGCGCATTGCTTTACTGGGCGCAACGAGCAAAGATTAAGGATCGTACCGGTATGTGGCTTGCATTGACTGCCGGTGGGCTATTGTTCTTTCAGCCCCATCTCAATCCGGCCTACGCTGTCTATGCAATGCCATTTTTTCTGTGGGTAGCTCTCCAGGCTTACGACCTGTCACGAAAATGGATTTGGATACCTGTGCTGGTATTTTCAGGGATTCTGCTGCAGTACGCTTATCTGTACAAGATCAATCGCCATGAGGGATTTGGTCCGCAGGAGTTTGCGGCAGTAGGGCAACGCATCACGGAATCGGAGCGCACTCTGGGCATTCAGGATGCCCAGCTCAACCTCTGCGGGGACTATTCGTTATGGTTTGCGCATCCGCAGAATTACAGCACGTGCTCCATCACGATACAGCGAGCCAGGCTCGCGCAAGGCAATCTTTTTCTATGTTTTGATGCGCCGTTGGAGGCCAACGGGCTGAGCGCTCCAGAGTACTTCTCTTGTTCGGCGGCCAATGCCATCGTGCCTTTACGCGAGATGTCGTCCATAAGCCTTCGTGGACACCTGTTGCATATTGAGACAAGGCGCTGACAAAGCTTCAGGTGCCAGGTGCGGGTTGAGCTGGGGATGAATGCAACTCAGGATCATGGATATCTGCATGCAGAGTCTGCATAGAACCGGCAGCCATGGTTAAGCCGAGGATGAACCAGAAGAAAGTAAACACATATAGAATTCCGGATATCATGCATGTGCCGAGGATAACGGCGAGCGCGATATATACGGCGAAATCTATTTGCAAGAGGCCCTCCAGACCCAGGCTCCGTTTTCTTGACTTGATAGAACGGTAGAGCAAGCGAAACATGGAATACATCGCCACGACGAAGCTTAATAGGCCAAGTATGCCTGCATTGCTTAAGAGGTTTACGATTAAATCGTACGAATCTATACTTGACCATCCAATTCCAAGTATCGGATATTCTCGAAACATCTCGAACGCATTGTGAATTGTCATGAATCGTTCAAATGCGGAGTAGCCTTCCGATTTAGTAAACACCGTGCTATCCAGCACCTGCTGTGCCGTCGGTGAAACTGCGTAGATTAGCGCTGCGATGCCAAGACCCACCATCGGCACCACAAAATACCTCAATTTCAATACGCCTCTAATCGCAAGCAGAAGGAAGACGGTAAATCCCATGATCAAGAGTCCTACGTAGCCCGTAGAGGAGGTCGATAGACAAAGCATCACGAGCAATAGAGCAAATAGCCACCGATCCAGCGTCTTGCCGAACAATGTCAGAGATCCAAAGATAAATGGCAGATAGAGCGAGATTGCGATCAGAAGTATCTGCGCAAAAATGCTCGGCTCAACCGCTACTGAAGAAAGACGGGGAAAGCCCCGCAGTCTCTCGATGTACCCCATCGCAGAGAGTGCGGTTCCGGTATTGAAGATCATCCCAGGATACGGAATCCCCGTTATCTTGCAGATAAATTCTAAAATAGCCCACAACGCGGCAAAGACGGATCCAGCCAAAAATGCTTTCAATGTGATGCGCAAGACTATGGGCTTCTGATTAATGACGGCAATGAGATAAGCGAAAATGTACCCGAAGACCACATAGAGCAGACCTGTAATATTCTTGCTCTTGAGATGGATCAAGGTGGAGGCTGATGTATTGAGCAATTGCGACGATGGAATGCGCACGTGACTATCGAGTAAGACGGGCATAACCAATGACAGGGTGGCCACGCCAAGGAATACACCCAGCCATAGCAGGCATATTTTACCGTTGCGGGGGAGCGGAATCGACATTTTCCAGAGAGAGGAAAATAGAACTCTCAGAATCAATAAGGCTCCGAGAAACATGGGAACCTGCACGGCAGAAGCATCCAGGCCACTGCCAACATTCACGACACCGGTGGCTGTAAACGGCAGAGAAAAAATAGTAGCGATGTACAGCCATTTTGGCCGGAAGAGCATGAGCAACGGACCGACAAGAATCAGGATCAAACCGATGGGAGTTACATGCATGATGCATATCTCCGTCGCGGTAAGATATGGGGTTGATTTGGGATGTTGGGCGGGGCGAATTGGCTCACTTCGGTCATTGAGCGATGAGCCTCCCCATGGCACGACGAAGCGGGCCCAAATTGAACCGGCCACGGTGCTCCCATAGCTCAATGCGCGCCAGCAGCGGATTCCGTCCGCCGGTAACAATCTTTGCGCGGCATGCTTCTGCAAGTGCGGTTGAATTGTCACTTGCCCCGCCTGCGCGCATCATGACTGTAGTAAGCGGCATAAAGGCCGCCTTGAGTTTGCTGCGCGCGCGCAATAGGAATTCATAGTCGGCCGCGCTGTGATAAGAGATATCGTATTTTCCCAGGCGATCATACAAGCTGCGACGATGCATGCTTCCTACATGGGCGACGCACATGGACTTGGCAAATTTGTGCCAAGTCCATGGGCGTCCGTGCGCGGGGTTGACGTAGCCGGAAGGATGGACCCATCTCGCCTGAGAGTTGAGGTATTCTGCATCCGGGTGGGTTGCGGCCAGTTTCATATATGCGCTTATGGCACCAGGCAGAAACTCATCGTCAGAACCGAGGAAGCATATCCATTCTCCCCGGGCCTCTGCCAAAGCTTTGTTCCAGGCATCATAGATGCCTTTGTCGGACTCGCTTCGCCATAAAGCGAGCCGGTCGTCATACTCACGCAGCACATCAATAGTTCCGTCCTGCGAACCGCCGTCCATAACAATGTGCTCCAGGTTTGGATAATCCTGGAGCAATATGCTTTCCAGGCAGCCCGCGATGTGCGGCATGCCGTTGAAAACTACGGTTATTACCGTGACCAGCGGGCGATCCGGGAGGTTCTCTGCAAGAATTCCACGCAATCGCTTGCCGCCGCAGAGCTGCAGTTGAGCGCGCGGGACAGGGGTTTCCAGCGAATTGGGAGATATGACGGCCACTAGAGAATTCTACACGCCAACTAAAGCATCCTAGTGAAGTCAGACGGCATCCAGGGCGGCTTTGCTATTGACGATGTCTGCTTTGTGCTCTGCTGCAGGGGTGATCCAAATACTGCACCTTGAATCGGGTACCCTTGCTGTCGCAGCGGTGTACGGTTACGTCCAGGTGATATTTTCTTTGATAATTTTGGCGGGTGAGCCGGCTATTAGGCAATTTGGAGTTTGAAAACTTGATGAGACAACAGATCCCGCTGCAATCACGCAGCCGTCGGGAATTTTCACTCCTTTAAGGATAGTTACCCCACAGCCAATCCATACATGATCGCCAATCTCAATCTGGTGCTGCTTTTCTTTCTTCCCCGAATAATCCAGTTGATGAAAGTCTTCGTCGAGAAACTGGCATCCCCACGATATAGCGCAACCGTCTCCTATCCTGAGACCGTGCATGATCATAAAGGAGGTTCGTCCGGTGACATAACTGTTGCCAAACTCCGCCGTTGCATTTTCGCCGATGTCCAGGGCGCATCCTTTGCCTAAGGTGAAGCTATCTGTAAATTTCAGAGTTCCATGAATATTAAGATAAGCCGTCTCATTCGGGGAAATAAAACCGACGTAGTTCATTCCGATTTGCAGTAAGCCGTCGGTTGTAATGTTGCTGAGGCCGCGAATGGTCACCTTTCTGCTCGCCAGAATGTTTTTTCGCCTGAGACGGAAATAGAGATGACGAAACAGTACTGCAATGAACGACGTCTCCACCGCGCTGCACTTACGTCTCAGTTTAGCGAGCTCAATCAAAATGCACCTGTTATACAGAATCTATACCGCTATAAAATCCGCAGCCGCTCGGTGTCTGATTTTACATGCCTTACAAAGCATGTTCGACATTTTAGGGCATCGTGACATAGGAGAGATTCACATCGATACAACCGCTTGTCAGGCAAGCAGGCGTTCAAAGATATTGCGTAGTTTTAGCCCTACAGCATCGGGACGGCACTCGTCGACCAACTCTCGTCTCGGGGTATATCTGTCAGGATCTGCGATGAGCCTTTTCAATCCTGTGGCTATGCTCTTCACTGATTTGGCGTCAACGGTCAAAGAGCCCGCATAAAATTCCTGGAAGGCATAAGTTTTGTTCGCCATCATAAGAGGTTTTTGTAGAGCGACCGCTTCCAGGCATGATGCCGGTTGGCATTCATCGAAACTGGGAAGGGCAACAGCCGAGGCATTGCGTAGAACACGGTACAGCTCCTCCCAACTGAGCCACTTGTGCCATTGCAGGCTAGGGTTCGCGTCAATAAGCAGTTGAAACTCCCTGGCGTAGGCCTCTTCGCCGCCCATCGTATTGCCGACAAACACCATGGAATAGCCTGCCTGCAATGCCGCCTGCGCCATCCGAACCTGATTTTTCCGTGGCCAGATATTTCCAGTACAAACCACATAGGTGGTGGGTGCATCTACTGTGGCCGGTACTGGTTTTGCGTCAAAGAACAATGGATCCAGGATGGTAGGAATTATCTCAATTTTTTGCGCAGGGACGCCGAAAAGTTTCATTGCGGCATCAGCCTGGAGCTTATTTACAACCAGTAGAACATCCACCTGTCGCAAAATATCCATTGCCGCTCTTTTCCGTCCCAATAGAGTCCCGACGGCATGACGTAGTCGTCCCATTGGTGTGTAGTAAGACAGCAATGGGGAGAGTACTATTTTTTTCCCGTACTCTTTGGCGATACGCACCAGGCTCTGGTGCTGCGGTCCCATACCCCATACATGAAGGATCTCAAAGGCCTCATCTCGCGACCACCAATCCAATGGCCTCGCATCTACACCGACCAAGTGCAATGCCTCATGGGTACGATGCATCTGGATGTCAAATCCACCATAGTGAAAGCAGTGCGGTTGAATTGGGACAGTGCGAACTCTCATATTTTTTCTTTCTTGGAATCCTTCGACCAGTCGGGGTCAAGCTCTTGCGGTGAATAGAGAATGATGGAGGTCCCTGTCCAATCGAGCCGAAGCGGCAGACAGCGATAGCCTGCCAGCGCTCTGCGAACAGCGTCGTGCCGTTCGACTGGCGCACAGACCAGCAGGAAACCGCCTCCGCCGGCACCGAGCAGTTTGCCTCCGAGTGCCCCTGCTCCGCGAGCACTTTTATACATGTCGTCAATTACTCCGGTTGAGATCTGGTCCGAGATCGATTGTTTCAGCGTCCAGGATTCGTGCAGCAGATCGCCTACCCAACCAAGATTGTTGTCCTGAATTGCATGCCGGAAGTCATCGGTCATCGCTGCCATCCGGCGAACTACGTCAGTTTTCTCATCGCTCGAACCCATAATGCCGATCTGGTTCCGCAGGATATCTGAGGCAGACCGGGTGACACCCGTATAGAACAACAGCATCGAGTCCTGAAACTCTCGCATGAAGTTTGGGGAGAAAACGATCTTCTCTACCGTCACCGATTCATCCGGGTTGAAGCGAAGAAGATTCACTCCTCCTACGGCAGCAGCATACTGGTCCTGTTTGCCGATGGGTTCGCCGCACAGGTCGATTTCGACCTCACATGCTTCCGCGGCCAGGTCGGCTTGGGAACGGTAATCCCCCTGGTAGGCATGCAGCGCGTGCAGCAGCCCGGTGGTAAACGCGCTGGAGGAGCCAAGCCCTGTGCCGCGCGAAGGGATGTCTGCGATGGAGGTGATCTCCAGGCCGTTCTCAATGCCCAGCTTCAGCATGGCTGCGCGCACCAGACGGTGCTTAATCTCGCGGGCATGGTCTACTTCTTCCGTCATGGAGTAGCTTAACCGGATGCTCTTATCGAAGCGCCGGTTGACGGTTACGTACACATACTTCGCGATGGCCGCACTCACAACCGCGCCGCCGTGGCGGCGATAGTGGACCGGGAGGTCGCTGCCGCCGCCGAGAAAGCTGACGCGTAGGGGTGTTCTACAAACAATCATGATCTAAGTCCTTCACAATAACATCTGCGTACTTGCTGGAACCCTCTACAAGGGGCAATTCTTCAGCGGCTCTATCTGCCAGCAGGGTTGCGATGCGGTCTTCATCCCAGCCGCGCCAGCGGTAGTTGGCCGTCACTTCGCGGATGCGGTCCGCTTCATCGCGCTCCACATAGATGCTACGCGATGCCATGGCCCGCAGCTCGGCATCAGCCAATGCCACGACGCCTTCGACGATGAGAACCGGATTCGGCGGCACATCCATGGTGACGCCGCCGGGGATAGACTTGCGCTGCATGCGGTCGTAGTGCGGTACTTTCCTGCTTCCGGGCACAACCAGAGCATCGGCTAGAAAAGCCCGTGCGGATGGCAGGTCGAAGCGTTCGAGGACGGAGGGGCCGCGATTATCCTTCTCCCCTAGTAGCCAGCAATCCAGGGGAACCACAATGGCAGCGAGCCCCTGTTTCTGCAATACCGCTGCCAGGCTGGCGGAAAAAGTGCTCTTTCCAGACCGTGCCTGTCCGCCAACCAGCACAATGGAGCTGGGGGCAATGCCTTTTGCAATCGCTGCAGCGCGTGTGTGGGCCCGCGGCCAGAGCCGCACGATCAGGTCAATGGCTTCCACGACGGAGGGGCATTCGAAGTCCGGCAGGTAGGGAAACTTGCCATCGCGGCCAGCTTCGCCTGTATGCACCAGGATGGAACGGACGCCGGCGTTCCGTGCGGTCATCACGTCTGTGGTGGTGTCGCCAATCATCCAGGACTGGGCCAGGTCAATGTTCAATTCCTGCTGCGCCCGCTGAATCAATCCAATGCCGGGCTTGCGGCAATCGCAGACAATCTTGAGGTCCACGCGTTCTCCGGGGAAGCCGGCATCAGGGTGGTGCGGGCAATGATAGAGCGAATCCAGGTACGCACCTTCCGCGCCCAGCAGCGTTTCCAGACGATTGTGGATCTGGCGCATACCCTCTTCGTCGCAATCCCCACGAGCGACCACGGGCTGATTGGTGATGAGCGCCGTCCGGTATTGGCTTTGATTTAACCGGGCAAGAGCTGCTCCGACACCGGGTATGAGTTCCATCTGATCGGGCCGCATAAGGTAGTCGCGGAGAACATTGAGGGTGCCATCACGATCGAGAAAGACCGCAGGAGCGGGATGGCGCAATGAGCAGCCTGCTACTCGCCCCGAGAGCAGATCCTGGGCGGTCTTCTTCAGGCGCTCCGGCGTACCAGCGTCCTTGACATACTCCGGGCTGCGATAGCCCGCTAGGCGTCTGCCCTGCGCCAGCATGAGAGGGAAGACGTGCTTGCCGAAGTCGGGTTTAGCCGGCAGTCCCGTTAGCCCCGCAAGCGCTGAGCGTTCCAGTATATAAATGCCTGCATTTACCAGATTGGGAAGGTTTGCCTCCGGTGGATGTGGATAGGGGTGAAAGTTGAGTACAAAGTCATCATCATTCACCTCCACCAGATCGGAATCGTGCGGATGGTCATTAGGATGGAGGAAGACGGTAGCGTCTGGCGAGTGGCTCTCATGAAACGCCCACATGCGATCCATATCGAAGTCAAAGACCGTGTCGCCATAGAGCACAAGAAAGCGTTCTTGCAGGGCATCCAGGGCCTGTAAGACAGCGCCAGCAGTGCCTGCGGCGGCGGCTTCCTGCACGCAACGCAGGTTCAGACCCCATTTTGAGCCATTGCCGCAGAAGGCACTGATCCTGTCACCGCCAAAACCGGTCAGCAGCACCACCTCACGGATGCCGGCCTGCGCGATCTGCGCCAGATGGTAGTCCAGCAAGGGGCGCCCGTTGATTTCGACCAGCGGCTTCGGAAGATCATCGCCTGTCACGGTTCGCAGCCGCGTTCCCATGCCGCCTGCAAGGATGACCACCTGCATTAGATGGGCTCCTCAGGTGCCAGAGCCTCGGCTACGGTGCGCCGAACGACCTCCAGCGAACTGGAGGTCGACCTCCAGCCCAGTTTAGCCAGCTTATCCACCGAGTAGCGAAAGCGAGGCACATCGCCCACCCAGCCGCGATCACCGCCAGTGTAGCGAATGGGCGCGTCAGACTTCACTCCCGCAAGGACTGCCTTGGCAATTTCAGCGACGGTGGCGCCTTCATCTTCGGGGCCGATGTTGAACAGGTTGACGCGGTCGTTCGCCTTTTCCCGGATAAAGAGCATTGCCTGGATAAGGTCTTTCACATGCAGATACGGTTTCTGCTGCGTACCGTTACCAAGCACTTCCATTTCAGCTGGGTCGCGCTTCAGCTTATTCAGGAAGTCGTAGATGATGCCGTGGGTCAGGCGCGGTCCAAGTACATTGGGAAAACGAAAGATGTGAGCTTGCTCCAGGTATGCTTCCACCGCAGCCGAAATAAGCCCCTCAGCGGCCAACTTCATTGCGCCATAGTTGGAAATAGGCAGGAGTGGTCCGGTCGTTTCGCGCAATAGATCCTTATTCTCACCGTAAACGGCCGAAGTGGAAGCGAAGGCGATGCGGGGAATCTTCAACTCGCGCATCAGCAGCAGCGTATTGAAGGTGGTCATGAAGGTATTGCGATGGTCTACCCGCGGGTCGCGCACGCCGGCTGGAATATCGGAGTTGGCGGCAAGGTGCCACACCTCTGCGATAGGCCGCCCGGCCAGCAGCGGTGCCAGCGTGGAGAGAACAGCATTTTCATCCGCAAGATCGGCGGTGTGTAGTTCAAACTTAGGATGCTTGCGGGCACGCGCGATGTTCTGTTCGGTTCCACGGCTGAAATCGTCCACTCCGATGACGGAGCAGCCGCTTGCCAACAGAACGTCTACCAACTGGCTTCCGATAAATCCGGCAGCGCCTGTAACAAGAACGACACGATCTACAGATTGAATGGATTGAGTCATCAGGGAGAGCCTGAACCTGCCTTAAATATGCACTATAAGCCTGTAACTCAATCATAAATCAATTGGTTGAGATGGGCAGATTACCCAGATATCGCAGGCAGTATGCAATCTAAAAGCGGCGTTTCCCCAGCAGGTCTTCCGCGATGGCTCCGTGGCGCAGATATTGAGCCAGCACATGCATGCAGGTCTGATGCGCATCCTCCACCACACCGTAGTTCCAGCCATCCACGTGAATGGTGGCGTCTGCCAGCTTGCGGCTGCGGCCTCCATCGAATCCGGTGAGGGCAATTGTTTGCATTCCCAGCTCGGCTGCAGCCGTTAGCGCCCGCACAATGTTTTCAGAATCTCCGGAGGAGCTGACTGCAACGAGCACGTCGCCTTTGCGGGCGTGGATGCGCAGCGGGAAAGCGAAGACGTCTGCAAAGCCAATGTCATTGGTGACGGCCGTAATTACTTCCACATTGGACGATAGGCTGACAACGCGTGGCCGCAGAGCCGTATCGCAGTTCACGCCCTTCTGGTGGTCACAGACCATGTGGTTGGCGATGGAGGCGGAGCCGCCGTTACCGCAGCAGAAGATGGTGGCATCCCGCTCATGCGCGCTGCTCAGGATTGCTACAGCGGCATCAAGCTGGGCACGGTCGATCGAGGCATGAGCTGCCGTCAGCTCCGCGAAGTAATGGTCGAGATAATCTCCAGCCGAAGTGTGGCGGCGGCTTGGGAAGGTTGGTCGCAACGGTGAAACTCCTGTTATAGGAACAAACTGGGCCGAATGCTGATTGGTTGACTACCACTTTACAGGGAATGGGTCCGGGGCGTCACCGGGAGTCTTGCAGCCGGTCGCGATGTCGGGTGTGCCCGCTATTCAGCAGGCTTCGATAGTTTGAGGATGGACATGTAGGCTTCATGGCGATTTATATCGCTGGTGGGGATTATAGAGCGACGCAGGGCCCACCAGAAATCAACAAAGAAGCCCTTGAACCACATGTAGAGAAAACTTCCCAGTTCATTTCCATAGCGCTTTCGGATGCGTGCCTGACGAGGTGGATTAAACGGGATGCGGTACGCCAACAGCAGCAATGGCGCCACCATCTTTTCCAATAGCGGGCGAGGAGGCGGATAGGACCAGCGGCAGGTAAACATATCGAACCACTGCTTTTCGCCATTGAAGATGGTTTGTGACAGATACCACTTCTCTTTGATCCAGCGTACCGAGACAGTTTCCAACCCAAACCGCCTGCTGAGTTGATCCAGTGTGACCGGGTCAATCCAGCAGGTATGCTCCTGGTTCACCAGAATGTCATTCTTGAGAGCGCTATAAAAATACTGCTCGCGGAAAAATGGATTGGGCGTGCAGATCAGCACGACGCCGTCGGGGTTCAGGAGCCGTCGCAGATTGCTCATCAATCCTTCGAAGCCAGAAAGATGCTCAATGAGGTGTCCCACGATAATGACATCAAATTTCCGGTCGATTGCCAGCGGCTGCGTCACATCTCCGAACATGACCTCGTAGCCGAGTTCCCGGAGCTGCTCCACCTCTTTGGCCAGATAATCCACGCCGAGTGTTTCGCGTGCTACGTCAACTACGTTCTTGTGTAGCCACAGCTCATTGCTGGCGCTCTCAATATCGTGATTGACGCATCCCAGGTCCAAAACGGATTTGTCACGGCAGAATTCACGGACGATTTCAATTCTCGACTTTGGATCCCGCAGATAAGCGCGTAGTAGTTGTCTATCCATCCTGAAAAATACTCCCAGTAGGGGCTAACTACGGAGTCTTGTAGCGAGCATGAACGTTAGGCTTATCGTACGAGATTGTATCGATATATACCATTACAGCATGGGGGGTGGCTGATAAGTGAGCTAAGCCCGCGGCTCAATTTTACAATGCATAGGTGCGGGCATAGCTGCCTAGCGGATCAATTTTGCAGGCGAACCGGCATAGACGCTGTTCGCTTCAAGGTCCTTCGTCACCAGGGAATGAGCGCCGATCACAACGTTATCGCCGATCTTTGCTGGTCCAACTATGGTCACATTAATTCCAATCCAGACATTGTTGCCGATAGCGATCGGGCCGGGCCGGGATGTTCTTGCTTCGTCCAGAAGATGTGTGCCGCTGATTAATGTCAGACCATGCGATGCGAGCAGATTATCTCCAATGGTTATCGGGCAAAAATCCCATATTCTGCAAAACGAACCGAGCCTGCATCCCGTTCCTGCACGGAATTGACGGCCGTCATAAACATAGAGATTCTCAGAGAGTTCCGACCCTGTTCCAATCCTGAATCCGATCAACCGCATCAGATGGCAGCGAAAGGCCTGCATGGTTTTATTACTCGGCGGCGCTGCGAGAAAGTTCACAAGAAAGACGACCCATCTCCGTATCCAGAAGCGAAAGGGCCCAGATGGATCTAAGCATCGTGTTTGCCTTTGACCAAAGCCACTATGCCTCCAGACTCAGGTTAGAGCATATAGTCTTCCGAACGGACGCCAGCGAATGCGCTACTGCAAGATATTGCAGATACCTTGCGGAATAATCGGGTTGAAGAGTTAAATGAGCCTTCGTGGTCTCTTCCAGTTCGGTTACAGATGAGACGACAAACGGTAAATTGGCCTTCTGAAAATATTGCGTAGCCACCCCGTAATCCGGTCCATAGACAACAATACTGCGGGCATACGCAAGATACTCTATCGATTTCGAAGGGAATGATGTAGACACCATGGGCTTGATTCGTTGATCGAAGGAATAGGGAAGGAAGGAAAAAAGACTGGCAGCAATTTCATGGGCCAATCCATCCGCCGTCTTAATCGGTTCGGAAATTACGAAGGGTGGGAGTTCTCCGAGGTCGTTCACGGCTATATGGGCAGGAACTGTAAGCCTCACCGTCAGGTCACTTCCGGTGGCGCGGATACGTCCCACCGTTTTGAATAAGTCCTGCAGGCCCTCTGCATAAAGAAAGTTTGTTCCACCTACGAAAATGATCTGGTTCTTTACCCCAGGCGTGGGCCGGGGCCCCGGCTCAAATGCGAGGGAAAGGGTAGTGGGGGAAACGCCATAATACTCGCGCAGGTGCTCCCCTAATCCATCCGTGATCGCGAATACGTGGCTAGCGCCGCGAAGAGCTTCGCCCGCTTGTTTCGCGGCTCGTTGCATGGTGGATTTACTGGCACCAGCATTACGCATGGGAAGGATAAAGTCGTCTACCAGGTAGTACGCGTACGGCTTGCCCGCGAGCCGGGCGAGCCGCTCGCCACGAATGATTTGGTTAACATCGGCTCCAACGAATATGAAGACTATATCTGCATCGGATTTTCGTGCTGACGGAGCAAGCAGCAGAGGCGGTAATGCATTGAGAAGCCCATGCCCAAGCCTGGGGTAGCGGTTCAATGCTTTGCAAAGCAGCGTTGCTGGGCGCGGCAAGATTGAGCAGCGATCTGCAAGTTCGAGATCGAGGTTCTGTTTTTCGAGCCAAGGCCCAATCGGGAAAATTGCAATATGTGCAATATGGTCACTGATAGCCCTCATGATGGGTACCCCAGCACGATTCAATCCATATACAACCACGTCCTGGTGTGCCGGGGCGGCCTCAGTGTAAACAAAAACACGTTTATCCTTCATTGAGATCAAAGCGTACTTTACAGCTTTCTATTCATCTGTTTCTGGTGCGGTGCACATTCAACAGCATAAGCTTATTTCCAGATACCATCACAATTAGGCGCTCTCAACGTGCCGCGCATGATCGTCGAATAGAGAGAATTCGGAATCGGCCTGAGCATGAATCTGCCATGCAAAATCCATGTTGTCACAGTCATCCAGCTAACAATATTCTCGCTCAAAAATCCTGGTTTGAGGCTTTGCCCAACCGCATGACTCGCCTGAGCAACGATTGAAACAATCTCGCAAAAGAATACCATGTCAGCCCGATCAAATCCGCAATGGACCCGTTCCCGTCATAGTTGATGCAGTACCTTCGCAAGGGAACCCATTGCCGGGAGCGAACCATCTGCTGTAGCCAAATTATTGAGACATACCTGAACCAAAAATGCCGCTCCGCTTTCTTCCTGAAAAACCAAGCAAGCACAGAGCTGTAATTACTGAAGACATCGTTTTCTGGGTCAGATACGGTGATTGACTGCGGGTGGGCACGGAAAAATACATCAGGGCAATGCAGCATCGCAACTGATTTGTATGCAGTCGAAGTGAGGGCGTAGAGCAATACGTCTGGCCCAGCACCATTTCTGAAAAAATCACGGGGCACTTTGGTTGGGATTGCAGCAAGCAGGTTCTTGCGAACATCTCTGCTACGAAAAATGCCAGCACCTGGAGAATAGGGTGCAGAGTCATTGATAAGGCGCTTTAGATAGGTAGTGGTGGATATTTCTACTGCATTGCCGGCGGGTACATATACACTGTGCCCCTTATGGGGGGATACTCCATTGATTGCAGCAGTAGTAGCGAATGCGATTTCCTCGTCATCCATATACGGGAGTGTATGTGCGAGAAATTCGGGGAACATCAAGTCGTCGCTAAATAGAATTTTAATGTATTGGCCACGGGCATTGCGAACGCAATGCAACCAGTTCATGAGCGGGCCAATATTTGTTTCGTTACGGAAAATCCTGATCCGGCTGTCTTTCTTAGCAAAACTCTCGCAAATCTCCCATGACTTGTCCGTGCTCGCATTGTCGGAAATCACGATTTCAAAATCCGTGAAAGTCTGATCCAACGCCGACTGAATACATTCGGCGAGAAACTGCTCCCGATTAAATGCAGGGATCAAAATGCTTACTTTGGGAGTTGGAACAGGGGTTTCAGTCATCATTGCCACCCCATACATACCGATTGATAGCCGCAGGATTAAATGGGCCCTGTGCCGTCTGAAGGTTCATGCTATCAGGTTCCTCGATATCGCAATTTCGGCTGCCATGCGCTTTCTAATGAGAGCGGGAACATATAGCGCGGTAGGCAATGCGTTCAATAATAAAAAGGTGGTAACGGTTGCCCACGGAACACCGGAGATCCCAAAATGATGGACGTAAAACACCTTTGTGATGATGCATCCCAGTCCGAAAATGGAGGCAACAATCACTTGAAAACGTATTACTTCTCCGCCGTTCAAGAACATAGCGACAGCATCGGCACAGCAACTGATAACTGTCCATAAGGCAAGGCCCGCCAGCAGGGGAAATGGTGGATGGATCCGGGACCCAACCCACCAATAAATAAGCTTGTGCGACAGCAGCAATAGGGTGAGTGACGCAACAGCAGCAGAGCAGAAAACAACCAGTAATGATGTCTTGAGCGTACTCTGGACCCATTTCATATGTCCACGGGAGATCGCCTCGCTATAGGCGGGCCAAAGTGGCGCAATCAGCATGGAGGACATCATGGTGATGAGAGCGAACATGCGTTGTGGAATTGAATATTCGGGTACATTGCCTGCGCCGAGAGTGCGGGCAATGATGAAATTGTCAGCGGAGTAAGCAACTGCGCACACTACCTGGAGCACAAAGAACAGGCCACCGAGCCTGGCAATCCGCTCAATCATATCGCGGGAGACAAGGACCAGGCTGGGCCTAAGATCGGGCCTGACGAAGCCAAAAAAATGAATAGCATTCAGCATGGTGGATACAATTGGCGCGCCGGCGACGGCAATCACCAGTACGGGCAGACTGACATGCAACCAGATGCTGCAGAGCACGCCGACAAAGCCCGATGTGCTCCCACACAATTGCCATAGCCCGTAGCGATACCCCTGCTGTAGGCCGAGTTGTACACGTTGCACCACATCCATCGAAATGTTCAAGGCGAAGCAAACAGCGAAGACCGTCAGAGCCGGACCTGCCTCTACCCTGGCCTGCGGCGAGTAAACACGAAAAAAATCCGCCCAGTTGACGAACCGGTATATAGCAAAGAACGATAGTAAAAGAACGGCGGCGATACTGTTGAGAACAGCGAACCCACTGGAAACAGCCTTGCGGACGCCCTCGAGATCATCTTTTCCGAAGGCTTTGGCGACGGTATTCAGTACGCCGTTGCCCACCCCAAAGTCCGCAAATGAAGCCATCGCCAGCACGGAACTGATGGTCATCCACAGGCCAAAGCGCTCATTGCCCAGATATTTCAGCGTCAGCGGGACTGTGATCAGTGAGCTGCTGATCTGTACAGCGCGCGCTAGTGTGGTAGCGCCGCCCGTGAGAGCCATCCGGCGGATGCGTTCGGCGCCACGCGTATCGTCCGTCAGGCTATCGGGATCACGAGGAAGAATGAATTGCCGGATACGGTGGACGGCTGAAGAGATCAAGCAGTCTCCTTGCCATTCGGCAAAGATTGACTGAAGCGGGTAACGCAGATGCCCTTGTCTGGGGCGCCGGGCCGTCTGATACGTGAGTCCCCATGAAATCCCGCAGAGCACACGGCATCCTGCCCCATAACGCCACATTCGTGCGCAATCTTGACCACTATCTCCACATACTTTCTTTCCGAATGGTTTAGGGTGCAAGCTCAGTATAGCTTTCGCAATAAGGCTGCACTAGTCCCGAATTCCTTCGGCTGGGCGCAACTTCTGCGAATATCAGGCTAGATTCAGCCACCAGGACATCAGCATGCTAGCCAGCACTGCAATTACCAGCCATGGTGATTCGAGTTCTACTCTGCCGCCTACATGGGCAAGTATATATGCCTCGAGCGGCAGCAAGCACAGCATGGGCCGCAGCAAGCCAGATTCCAACAGGCTCCAGCGGGAAAACGGTATCTCCTGTGCCCGGGGCACGGTATATAACAGTAGCGCTGCCATACCGGCAACAGCGCCCAGCAGGGTTCCCCAGGCCACGCCAACGTAGCCCATGGTGTGCGCCAGCCAGATGCTGGCAGTCACGTTGACGACGGCTTCCAGCGCGCCGCTCCAGATGCCCTTGTGCTGGTTGCCGGTGGCGATCAGCATCACACTATAGGGGGCGCCCGCCAGCCGGACGGCCTGCGCCACCGCCAGAATTAAAAGCACCGGCAGCGCCTTGGCGGCATACGCTTCTCCCACCCAGAGACGCAGCAGCGGATGCGCCAGCAGAATGGCGAGCAGGACAAAGAGAAAGTTCAGCAGGCTATTACCGAACGTCGTCCGGCGCAACAGCGCTGCCAACCGTGCCGTCTCACCGCGTGCATGCAGCGCCGCCTGCGGGGTAAGGAATGCATACAGAACGGAGCTATTCAAGCCCGCCATCAATGCAATCACCGATGCGCCCACGGCGTAGTATCCCACTGCCGCGAACTGGAAGTGCGCGACGATGGTCAGGTCCAGTCCGGAGACCAGCAGCATGCCAAAGTTCCACACCGCCAGGCTGCCGCAGAAGCGCAATAGCTCCGCCAGCAGCGCGCGATCCATCCGCGGCTTCAGCCTGCGCAGAGATGGCATGCGCCGCGCAGTGAAAGGAATCTGCGCCAGCCCACCCAGCACCGCCGTACCGGCAACGCATAGCGCCAGCGCCACCAGCGAATGGGTGCGCTGCGCCACAAGAATGGCCAGCACCACGCCCGCTGCGCGACCACCGCCGATGGCGAGCGACGGCACTTCATTGCGATGCATGCCGATGAGTACGCCGGAGAAGGTAGAGAGCGGCAACGCCAGGGCTGCTCCCAGTGCAAGCAACAGCGCCGCCAACTGAAATTCGCCAAGCATGGCCGATGGGACGCCATGGAAAAAGTGGCCTGCCCCGGCGATCACCACTGCAATTACCGTGAAGGCGAGCGCGCCCGCCAGCGACAGCAATACAAAACTGGTTTCTATCAAGCGGTCGCGGCGATCTTCCTGCTCCAGTTCCAGAGCCTGCGCCACAAAGCGTGCTACGGCAGTTTGCAGTCCAAAATCCAGAAAGCTGGCGTACGCGGCGATCTGCAGCATAAGCGACCAGGCGGCAAACCGCTGGGGGTCGAGCTCGCGCGTCAAAAAATGTGGCAGGGCGAGCAGAGCCAACGCCGCTGCGCATCCGCGCAACACATTGAAGGAGGCGTTTTTAATCAGGATCGGCCGGAGTTGCTTCATAGAAGGTCAGTAGAGGCTGCGAGAGCAGTCTATCCTATGGATGCTCCTGCATTTCCGCGCACATGCCGCACCCCGGCGCGGATTAGGATTACCATCAGATTCGCGAGCAAGAGCAAGCCAGCTGCTCGCCTGATACAGAAGAAAGAAGGTGGCGCGATGTCGACAGGGCTATTTCACAAGATTCTCGTCGCGGATGACGGGTCACCCGATGGCGAACGGGCTGCCAGCGTGGCCGTGGAACTTGCGGCAAAGCTGAAGGCTGAGGTGATTCTGCTGGGCGTGGTCGAACCCGCGAATGTGCAGGCAGAGGGTGAAGGCCTGCCACTTGACGATCCATCGAGCTACCGCCGTTTGATGGAGATCCGCTTCGAGCGCTTTCTGAATACCGGTAAATTGCTCGGCATTCCCATGATGATGGAGATCGTCGAAGGCGATCCGGTGCAGCAGATTCGCCAGCGCGCCATAGCAGATCGGGCCGACCTTATCGTCGTCGGGCGCCGCAGTCTCTCCGGTGTACGCCGCTGGTTTCAGGGCTCAACCTCTGAGGCGCTGCTGCGCGAATCCGGCTGTTCGGTGCTGGTGGCGCGCTGAAATGCGTTACCATGTTGTCAGGGAATGAGGTCTCCCAAAACCGCTCGAATCCTCGGCTGATGACCTCTGCCAAATCGATGTTCTTCACTTAAGGAATGACGAGGCAGACGATGCCATATCTATGGGTTACGGTCGGCAGCGCGCTTGGCGGACTTTTGCGCTATGCTCTTACCCGGCTCACACTTGCCATGAGCGCGAATTTCCCCTACGGCACCATCTTCATCAATATTGCAGGCAGTTTTGTGATCGGCTACTTCGGCGCGCTTACCCTGCAGAGCGGCCGCTACGCTGTCTCTGACAATCTACGGCTCTTCGTGATGGTTGGCATCTGCGGAGGGTTTACCACCTTCTCGTCTTTTAGCCTGCAGACGTTCGATCTGCTGCGCGCTGGTGCGTGGGGCAGGGCCATGGCAAACATTGTGGTGTCAGTGGCGCTATGCCTGGCTGCAGTTGCTGCCGGGCATCTGCTGGGGCAGCACCAGCTCGCACGCATTGCCATTACGGAATCCGCAGGCAGCGATTACCACGGCTGATTCACAGCCTTATTGCGCCTTGACGACCAGGGTGAGCGTCACCGGCCTGGTGAGTTGCAACGTATCAATCGTCACGACGGTAAAGGTGTAGGTTCCCGGCGGTGTCGCGTTTGGGTCAGGGGTTGGCTGCTTGCCGCTGCATCCGCCAGCGGGCCACAGCAGAGCCAGCAACAGAGCCAGCAGTCCCGCAGTACGGGCCAGGCGCCGTGTGCGCCCCACCAGCACCAGCGCCAGCAGACTGCACAGGCACAGCAGCCACGTGCGCAGGCTGCGTGAGTTGCCGGGCACTGCCGTTCCTCCAATTACGCCGTAGAGATTCTTCGGCGTGGTTGCAACGCTGAAGTTTACCGTCGTTGCCGGGCCCAGCGTTGCCTGCAGCGATGAGCATCCCGTGCCGGTTGCCGGCAACGCCTGGCAACTGAGGGAGATGGTGTTGCTATAGCCGCTGATGGGCGTCAGCACGATGGGAAATACCGCGGTGCCACCCTGTGTCACCGTCACCGTATAGGGATTTCCCGCCGCGGTGTAATCCATTCCGTTGCCGCTCAGCGTCAGTGTCTGCGTGCCGTTGGAGGCAGTGGAGACGATGGTCAATGAGCCAATGCGTGTGCCGGTTGTGGTCGGCTTGAAATATAGATTCATCCCGCAGGTCGCTCCCGCAGCAAGAGTTTTGCCGCAATTGTTGTTGGAGAGGAAATCACCAACGACAGGGAATGCGATGCCCTGTGAGGTAAGGGGCTGGGCAAACGTCACAGCGGTCGTGTCATTGTTGGTCACGTATACCGGAAACGCAGGGCTGGCTCCCTGGCCATATGCACCGGCTCCGACTTCGAAGCTGCCCAGGTCGAGTGCATACGTCGACAGCGTTAGCCCGCTCAGGTTAGATAATCCTGTGCCACTCAGAACCGCGGTGAGTGGGCTGCTGGAACTGGAAGAGTTCACCGTGAGTGTGCCGTTGCGTGAACCCGCCGCGCTGGGCAAGAAGGTTACATCGATAGTGCAGGTAGCACTGGGTGCGAGCGTAGTACATCCATAGACGGCGGAGAAATCCCCGCTGGTCCCCGCGCTGATGTTGCCGATAGTGGTATTCCCGGTGTTTGTGAGGGTGAACTGCTGCGCGGTAGAACTATTACCCACGGTCACGCTGCCAAAGTTTGCCGAAGCAGGCGTAAGCGTCGCAGTCGTGGTTGCGGCAATGCCGGTGCCCGTCAGCGTCGCGGTCAACTGCGGCGAAGTTGCGTCGTTGGAATTGACGTAGAGGGTAGCGTTTCGCGAGCCGGTAGCCGTGGGGGTAAACGTGATGGTGAAGGAGCAGGATCCTGCTGTGGTTACCGTGGTGCAGTTTCCGCTGGACTGCGTGGAGAAGTCAGAGCCTGCGGGAGAGATATAGACGCTTTGCACAATCTCGGTGGAACTGGATGAGTTGGTGAAGGTGAATGTGGTCGCCGGACTTGAGGTTTGCCCCACAATCACGTTGCCGAAGTCATGCGATGCGGGCGTGAGCGATGCCGTCTGGGCCCGGGCAGAGCCTGCTCCCGCAAGTACAGCAAGACACAAGACGGCAACGCGTGCGGCATAGTGTCTGCAAGCTGAGCGGGAAGCGTTTGAGCGGGGGTGCATGCCCAACGAATATCACACGTGAGTGATGCGCGACATGGGAAATCATGGGCCGGGGGAACATAGAACTTCACCGCACCCGCAATATTTAATTTGACAGGTGGCAGAGCATCACCAGGCGTGCTCCGGCACTGCCAAGGTGCGTCCTGCCGCACTGCTTTCGCGCGCGAGTTCCAGGATGCGCAGCGTCCGCAGGCCCTCTTGTCCAGTCACGGCGTGGTTTGGCTTGCCAAGAAGAGCATCGCGCACCGCGGCGTAGTAATTGCGATAGTCGCCCGGCAACGTAGGAATAAGGCGCGTGTTCAGATGGATAGGCTCATGCACGTCTTTGGCTGAAACCAGCGTGCCCCATTCCGCTTCAGGATTCGCAAACCAGAAGGGCGGATTCACCGCATCCGGGAGTGGTGGCCGTGCTCCGCCTATCAGCGCAGACTCCTGCGCATCCAGCCCATATTTGCGGAAGCTCCCATGGGTACCATGCAGAAGAAAGCGGGGAGCCTGATCAGCAGCCACCATGGTTGCTGACAGCCGTGCGCGCAGCCCGCGGTGCGGTCCGGTTTTGCTGTAGTGCAGCGTAATCAGGAAAGCATCGTCCACTGCGGAGTTGTCACGGTCGCGGCTGAGTTCGCCAGTGACAGCTTCCGGACAGCCAAAAAGCGTCAGCGCCTGGTCAACGAGGTGCGGCCCAAGATCGAGAAGCATCCCGGTCCCCTCGTCCACTGCCTCCTTCCAGGTATTTGCGCGCGGAATAGGACGGAAGCGATCCCAGCGGCCCTCATAGGTGACCAGCCGTCCCAGTTCTCCAGAATCCAGCACCTGTTTCACTGTCAGAAAGTCGCCATCCCAGCGCCGGTTGTGGAATGCAAAGAGTTGCACGCGCTTTGCCTGCGCCAGCTCAACTAACTCCTGCGCCTGCGCAGCGGTTGCGGTCAGCGGCTTATCTACCACCACATTTCGTCCGGCCTGCAGGCACTGCCGCGCCACCTCAAAGTGCGATGCATTCGGCGTGCTTACTACGATGAGCTGAATGGCGTCATCGGCCAGCAATTCATCCACAGAATGCAGGATGTGCACCCCGGTTGATTCCGGATACTCCGCGGCCGCGCTGTTGGTGCTTCGCTGCACGATCGCGGAAAGCTTCAATCCCGGTGTCGCACGAACGAAGGGCGCGTGAAAGACGCGTCCACCAAAGCCAAAGCCAATCAGTCCAGTCTGTATTCCGGTAGCCATATCATCTCCGGGCCGCGCCGTAGCAGGGGAGCAGGCCTGCGTTAAGAGTAGCCGATACGCACGAAGCATAGGTGCATGCCGGAGCGCAGGCCGATATTTTCCCTATTACCCTGTAACGAGCCGGATTCTCATTGTGTATGCTTATGCCAGTAAACGAAGCCAAACCATGGACAATCAACCCATTCTGGTCACCGGAGGGGCCGGCTTCATCGGCTCGAATTTTGTGCTGGACTGGATTGCGTCCATTGGTACGCCGCTGGTTAATCTGGACAAGTTAACCTACGCGGGCAATCCGCACAATCTGGCAGCGGTGCAGCAGCACTCCGCGTACAGTTTTGTGCAGGGCGATATCTGTGATGCGCCGTTGGTGGAGTTGTTGCTGGCGGAGCATCAGCCGCGCGCCATCGTACACTTCGCGGCGGAAAGCCACGTGGACCGCTCCATTCTCGGGCCGGAAGCTTTTCTGGAAACCAATATTCGCGGTACATTCGTCCTGCTACAGGCCGCGACCAAATACTATGCAGGCCTGAACGATGCGCAGAAGAAAACATTTCGCTTCCTGCATATTTCTACGGACGAGGTGTACGGCGCTCTTGCAGTCGGCGATCCGGCATTCAGCGAAACGACGGCCTACGCGCCGAACAGTCCGTATGCAGCATCGAAGGCCGCTTCTGATCACATGGTGCGCGCATGGGTACACACGTACGGCCTGCCCTGCATCATCACCAAATGCTCCAATAACTATGGGCCTTTCCAGTTTCCTGAGAAGCTGATCCCCCTGATGATCACGCATGCGCTGAACGGCAAGCCATTGCCCATCTATGGGGATGGGCAGCAGGTGCGTGACTGGCTCTATGTGCTGGATCATTGCCGCGCATTGCGGCAGGTGCTGGTGGAAGGGCGCGTCGGCGAGACCTATAACATTGGCGGCAGCAACCAGCGCAGCAATCTTGACGTGGTGACTACGCTCTGTACCTTGCTGGATGAGCTGGCGCCGCAGTCAAAGTTTGTGCCGCATGCACAGCTCATCCGCAACGTGCAGGACCGTCCCGGCCACGATCGCCGTTACGCCATCGATGCGAGCAAGATTGAGCGCGAGTTGGGCTGGCGCCCGCAGGAGAGTTTTGATACTGGACTGCGCAAGACGGTGGAGTGGTACCTGGCTAATCGCGACTGGGTGGAGAATGTAACCAGAGGTAGTTATCAGCAGTGGGTGCAGACGAACTACAGCACGCGCAGCGTTCTGGAGAAAGCGCAGGGAGCACGATGAAAGGCATTATTCTCGCGGGCGGTGCCGGTACGCGGCTGCATCCGGTCACGGAGTCGGTTTCCAAGCAGCTACTGCCGGTGTATGACAAGCCGATGATCTACTATCCGCTGTCAGTGCTTCTGCTGACAGGAATTCGCGAGATACTCATCATTTCCACCCCGGGGGATATGCCGCGCTTTCAGCATTTGCTGGGCACTGGTGAACAGTGGGGCGTGAAGTTTTCATACGCCGTTCAGCCCTATCCCGGCGGACTCGCGCAGGCGTTTCTGATCGGCAAGGAATTTCTCGGAAACGACGCCTGCACCCTGGTGCTGGGCGACAATATTTTCTATGGCTCCGATTTTCAAAAGACGCTGCGTGAAGCTGCCCAACGCAACTCCGGCGCCACCATATTCGCCTATCCGGTGCAGAACCCCACGCGATACGGAGTGGTGGAGTTTGATGACCAGCGGCGTGCGATATCGCTGGAAGAGAAGCCGCTGAAGCCGAAGTCACGCTATGCAGTGACCGGCATTTATTTTTATGACAACCAGGTCATCGAGGTAGCTGAAGCGCTCAAGCCTTCAGCGCGTGGCGAACTGGAGATTACGGACATTAATCGCTGGTACCTGGAGCGCGGGCAGTTGCACACGCAGGTGCTTGGCCGCGGCATGGCGTGGCTGGATACGGGCACGCATGATGCACTGCTGGAGGCTTCGCTGTTCATCCATACGGTGGAGCAGCGGCAAGGTTTGAAGATCGCCTGCCCCGAGGAGATTGCGTACCGCCTTGGCTATATCGACGCGAAACAGGTGGGCGTGCTGGCGGAGAAGGTGGGCAAGAGCAGTTATGGCGATTACCTGCGGCAGATGATCGCGGAGAAGCTCTTCTAGGCTATGACTCCCGCAGCCAAATCAGACGGCGAGTCCACAATTCTGCTGACCGGCGCGGGTGGCCAGCTCGGCGGACAGTTGCAGCAGACGCTGGTGCGCCTGGGCCGGGTTGTCGCAACGGATTACGCAGAGATCGATCTCACCTCGCCCGATGCAATTCGTGAAGCGGTGCGCGCACTGCGCCCGCAATGGATTGTGAATACTGCTGCATACACTGCGGTGGATAAAGCTGAGAGTGAATCCGCACTCGCCTTCTCCATCAATCGTGACGCGCCGGGCATCCTGGCAGCGGAAGCTGCCCGCATTGGCGCAGTGATGATTCATTACTCCACTGACTATGTTTTCGACGGCGCCAAGCAGACGCCGTATGTCGAGAGCGATACGACGGGTCCGCTCAATGTTTACGGAGCCAGCAAACTGGCGGGTGAGCAGGAAGTTGCGACCTCTGGCATAGCCTGCCTGACTCTGCGCACCAGTTGGGTCTATGGCGCTACCGGTAAGAATTTTCTTCTTAATATCCTCAGGAAGGCACGAGAACGCGATGAGTTGCGCATTGTGGCGGATCAGTATGGCGCGCCTACATGGTCATACGATCTTGCCGCTGCGACGGCTGCGGTGATCGATCATTTGATCGCGCAGGCAGCCTCAGAATCCCGTAGCGTGCTGGATGTGGCAGTTGAAAGCAGTGGGGTATACCACGCTTGCAATGCCGGTGAGACAACCTGGTGTGGCTTTGCAGAAGCAGCCGTGCAGCTTGCACAGCTGAGTTGGCCCAGTGGAAAATTTGCGCACATCATTCCCATTACGACGGCAGAGTATCCGACGCCTGCGCGCCGCCCGGCCAACTCGCGGCTGGATTGCAGCAAGCTGGCAGAGCGATTCGGCGTCCGCCTGCCCATGTGGGATGAGAGCCTGAAACGCGTGATGGATATTCTGGCGCAGTCAATCTAACTAAGTGGACACGGAGAGCGGCAGGTCGGCGTCAGCAAAGGTGCGGCCTGCTGCATCTTTTGGCGCAACGATCGGCGTCCGTCCTTCCAGTGGCCATGCGATGCCGAGCTTTGCATCGTCCCAGCGAATGCAGCGCTCGCCCGCCGGATAGTAGGCCGCTGTCGCCTTGTAAAATACCGTGGCTGCCTCCGAAAGTACCAGGAACCCGTGTGCAAAGCCCTCCGGAATCCAGAGCATCTCGAGTTCGTCGCAATTCAGATGGAACCCGGCCCAGTGCCCAAAGTCAGGAGAATTGCGTCGCAGGTCGACTGCTACGTCGTATATATTTCCCGCCAGGCAGCGCACAATTTTGCCCTGGGGCTGCTCCACCTGATAGTGCAGACCGCGCAGCACACCCCGCCGGGAGAGTGACTGGTTATCCTGCACAAAATGCGTCGGCAGGCCTGCCGCGGCGAAGTCCTTCTCGTTGAAGACCTCGGCAAACCATCCCCTGTCATCCGCAAATTGCCGGGGACGGAGGAGCTTTACGTCGCGGAGTTGAGTATCTATAACCTGCATCCTGCCATTTTAGCCATTGAAGGGCGCATCGGCGGCATGGCCGAGAAAAATGGTCATCGGCAGGGCTCCGCCATGATCTGGAAGTCATTTTCGTGGGTCATCTGCACCTTTTGGGCATAGAGCGCGTCAAAAACTACTGCAAGCCCCGGTATTTGGGCATAAAGTTTTAACGTTGGGTGTTGCTGCAAAAGGAGCTAGTTCATGCGAAACGGAACGAAATATTTTCAGCAGATTCTTTGTGGCTTGGCGGGTTTCTGCGCGATTCTGGCGATTGCGCCGTCCGCTTCTGCCCAGGATATGCAGAGCGGCGGATTGCCGGCGCGGACATACATTGTGACACGTTCCAAGGCCACTCCGGCACCACCTTTGGCCGCTGACAATGTGCAGGTGAAGGAGAATTACAAGCCGGCTCCGGTCACCGCGTTGACGCCGGTTCTCAGCAGCGGACAGGGAATCGAGATGGCCTTCATCCTGGATGATTCACTGCGCGGCAGCGTGTCACTGCAGTTGAATGACATACGCGACTTTTTCAAGACACTGCCTCCGGGAGTGAGTGTCTTCGTTGGCTACATGCAGAACGGAACCGTCTTCCCCGCGACCAAGGGCTTCGTGATGGACTCTGAGGTCGCATCGAAGGCGCTGCGCATCACCATTGGCTCGCCTGGGGGCAATGCCAGCCCCTACTTCTGCCTGTCAGAGTTGGTGAAGAACTGGCCATCCAATGACCGCCGCAAGGCCCGCGTGGTCTTCATGGTCACGAATGGCGTGGATAACTATACCGGCATCAATCCCCTTGACCAGACCAGCCCCTATGTGGACGCGGCGATTCACGATGCACAGCGCGCCGGCGTGCTGGTGTATTCGCTCTACTACACGGACAGGGGCGTGGGGGGGCGGTATGCCAGCTTCAGCGGGCAGAGCTACCTGCAGAAGGTGGCGGACGAGACCGGCGGCCAGTCCTACTTTGAGGGCACAGGAAATCCGGTGAGCTTTGCGCCGTTTCTGAAGCAGTTCAACGGCGACCTGGCACGTATCTACGAACTCCGGTTCACCGCCAGCAAGGCAGGCCTGCAGCCGCTCAAGGTGACGACGGACGTGAAGGGCATTAAGCTGGGCGCGCCGGATAACGTGTACGTCATCCAGCCCGAGTGAAGCTGATGCAGGCTTCCATGTACCATGACCGCATGAAGCGTCTCAATCGACGGGAAATATGTGCAGGGCTTACCGCGGTGACCATGGGCGGCCTGGCAGGGGTGAAGATGAGTGATGCACAAACGACGGCGCCGCTGAGTGGAGATGGGCTGGCACATCCGCAGGTGCTGCGGTTCGATGCGATACCGCAAAGCTTGATGCCGAATGGCACGGACCGGCGAGTATTGGTGCATGGCGCACTGGCAACGGGAGAATTGGTGCGGGTGCATGAGTCGATCGCGCCTGGTGGGATAGAGCCGCCAGAATTGCATGTGATCCAGCATTCGGAGTTGCTGGTCGTAATCCAGGGCACGGTGGGCTTTGAGCACGACGGTAAGCTGGAGAAGGGCGGGCCGGGCGACGTAATCTACGTGGCGTACGGCACAAACCACCGCATTCGCAATATTGGTGAAGGAACAGCGCGGTACGTGGTGATCTCCATCGGCGGCGACGTGAAGAAGAAGTAGCTAGTTCTGCTGCTTCGCCTTCGGAGTCAGTTTGCGGATGATGAACTCCTGTGCCAGCGCATTGACCATGCGGCCGCCGGTGCTGATGGCCGCATTGGTAAATGTGAGACCGACACCGCGATTAGATTGGGGATAGTACAGGTTGGACAGCCCGGCGGATGCCATGTCGCCGCCGATGCTGGAGACGTTCGGCTGCCAGTGGCCATTGTCACCCTTGCAGATGAAGGGGGCGGCCATGGCGTAGAGCGTGCGGTGCTTGATGGTGCCGTGGCCGTTGTAGAAGTAGCGGGGATCCTGGTGCAGCAGCGTGGGCAGGATCGCGCCGCCGATCAGCACATCGCTTACGCCGTCAGCGTAGTTGGCGCCCATGCGCTGGCCGTAGCCTTTCATGCCCTCCACATAGTCGGGCGTCCACGCAGCCTGCTCAATGCCGCTGAAGAAGGCGACGCCGAGGAAGGTGACGGGGTCAACAGTGCTGCGCAGGGCAAGCTGGAATTTGAGCTTCGGCGTCATTGCGACCGCATCTGACGTATAGACAACGTAGAAGTTGGGAATTACGCCGAGGATACGCTGTTCCTCTTCGAGGTGGACCTGCTGGGTGGCGATCTCTACCGGCGTATAGAGCGCGGTCACACTATCCTGCACCCCGGCAATCTTGAGCGCGATGTCAGGAACATCGAGGTCCTGTCCGGGCTTCAGGGTTAAGGGCTGGGAGTGCCAGTCCGCGAAGTTTTTCGCGCTGGTGGTGACGCGGTAGGTGCCGGGCATGAGCTCATTGATTTCAAAGAAGCCGTTGGCGTTGGTAGTGGTGGTGCGGCGGTTTGCCGGGGTATCGCCCTGAATCACGATCGTTGCGTTAGGCAGGGGATCGTCTTCGGTGTCAGTGACGGTGCCGTTGATGCTGCCCTCTCGCGGGGATGGAGCATTTATCTGGGAATGAGCCAGTGTGGGAAGTAAGGCGATGAGGACAAAAACACTCAGAAAACGTAAAGCGTGCACAAGGCGCATAAATACCGGGTCTTACTGGTTAGACGCGATTCCGCGATGAAAGTTTCTGTAAGGAAACGTCAGCGGAATCGCGTAGTTTTACTGCGTTAGTCTGCAACCGGGGTGGAGTGCTGGGTGGCGTAGATAACCAGCACAATCAGCAGCAGAATGGGGAGGACGAGGAGACTGCCCTCAGGGCCGGTCAGGCCTCCGCTCATCCACAGATTGCCCTGCGGGTGGGCGATAAAGAAGCTGCCCTTGGTGGGCAGGCCGCTGTCAGAGGCGCCGTAGAAGAAGGTCTGGCCCCAGTCCCACGCTGCGTGGAAGCCAATGGCCCACCACAACGAGCGGGTGTACCAGATGCTGAGGCAGAGGACCAGGCCGACTGCGCCGGCGGAGAAGAGGCCGACGGGAGACTCGCCGGGATTTTTGCCGTGCATCAAGGCGAAGGCGACCGCGAGGATGAGAGCGCCCCACCAGAAGCCGACGCCGCGCCACAAGGCCCACAGCATGTAGCCGCGGGTGAACATCTCTTCAAAAAATCCGACCAGAAGGAAGCAAGCACCCCAGGCCGCGCCGTAGCGCAAAGCGGCATGCAGCGCTTCATGTGACGGCTCGAAGGTGATGTTGTGCGTCAGGTGCAGGCCCCCGACCAGAAGGCTGATGAAAACGAATCCCCAGAAGAGGCCGATGAGGAACATGGGGGCGCGACGCGCGCCCCCCAGGCCGTAGGCGGTGAACTTGCGCTTTTCAATGCGCGACATCACGAAGGTAGCGATGGCGGTGAAGATTACGGCGGCGAGTTCGCCGATGAGCATGGTGTGGATGGTCGGCGGCGTGCCCTTGGGGGGAGGGGTGTGATGCAGCAGATAGCGCAGCACAAGGTTCAGAATGAGCGCGCAGGCGGCGAAGACGAGCAGAAAGATCGCGATGCCCCATCCGGCACGAATACCGTCTGGGCCGACGAAGATCTTCTGGAATGAAGAAGGTGGTGCAGGCAACGGCTGTTCTTCCGGCGTTGGCAGAGTTTCTTCCATGGCGTCTGGCTTCCTTGACAGATTTGGTGGATCGAGCACGATGATACCCCCTACCCCCTTCGATTTTGTAAATATCTTGCTTGCCGCTACTTAGCAGGTACCCTTGCCGCTAAATATTTCAAAACAAAATATTTACGGGTAAACATTTCATTCTTTAAGGGGTTATGGGAACAAGGGACCATGCGGCCGGATGAGGGCTTATTTCCAGTTTATCAAGTTGGAGGAGGAAGTACGCCAAACCAATTTGGCGCTCATTTTCAGCTCTTTTTGAAACGTTTTGAGGCGATTTTCCGGGTGACGGCGCACAAAATCGCGGGTCACTGATGGATAAATTGGGGATGGCTGTGGTGAATTCATGGAGTCGTTTTGGGATGAGTGGGGATAGCCGCGGTTGGGGGAAGGAGGGTCTCAGGGGCTGAAGCTCTTCTTCCTTGTTCTGTTTTGGCACGGCTGGAAGCAGTGTCTTTAATAAAAGCGGTTCGAGCTGCGCTCGAATATTCCACACATCACGATAATGCAGTGCGAGGATAGGACACCCGAATTGAGTGGTGGCGTTGGCCGGGTGAGATTCTTCACTGTGCTCAGGATGACTAGCAGAGACACAGACGAAAAGGGGATCCGCTGCAGGCGGCTTCCTTTTTCCCCTGAGACCTCCGTGCTCATGGCTTTGGTGGTGAGCATTTATCCGGCGATGGAGGGCTGCATCCGCAGAGCAACTCGGGAGTAACGGGGCGGCTATTGGTGGCTTATTGCCCCGGTTGGATGACCGGAATGCGTATACAAGCTGGTATATGATTGGCACTAGCAAATCGATGAAGATTACTTGTTGATATGGCGATTAGCCGCAATCATCCCCCGGACCACCTACTGTGACATTTTGCAACCCTCACTGAGACCAGATTGATGCCGACATCGCAAAAGACACGCAGAGTTTTGATTACAGGAGCATCTGGGACGCTGGGCTTCAATATTCTGCAGCAGTTGATGGAACAGCCCAACATCCATATCACTGCGCCCATTCGCACCATGAGGCCTGCGCTGCAAAAGATTGCGCACCGGGTGGAATTTATTGAACACGAACTCTCGGACTCAATCCACACTGCACAGATTTTCGAGCGTGCTCGTCCGGATGTGATTCTGCACTGCGCTGCCAGCGGCCTGCGTCCGCCCAAGGGCACATGGTTTGACCTGATGAGCTTCAACGTTGAGTCGACCATGCGGCTTTTCCAGATGAACTGCCGTTTCGATCACGACTCGCACTTCATCTATATTTCCACTGGTCTGGTCTATCGCCCGCAGGGCCGCCCGCTTGTGGAAAGTGACCCTATTGAAACCCTGCACCCCTATGGAGCCAGCAAAGCCGCTACCGATTCGATGCTGCAGGCCGCAGCCGCCGAGTTCGGGCGCAGCCTGACCATCCTGCGCCCGTTTGCATTTACAGGTCCGCACGATGGTGGAGGGCGTCTTTTTCCGGAGATACTTAAAGCCGCCGCTGAAAAAAGAGTACTGCCGCTGACAGATGGCAAGCAGGTGCGCGACTTCTGCTCAGTGCAGGATATTGCTCGCGCCGCAGTGCTTTGCGTTAAGCGCAAGCCGGCGCAACTAATTGAAAAGTTCAATCTGGGCAGCGGCAAACAGATACCCCTGCGCCAACTGATTGAGCAGGTTCTTAGCGAACTGAGCCTGCATGCGGACCTTGATTTTGGCAAGATTGCCCGCAACCCGCTGGAACCCGCACATCTTGTTGCTGATATATCTCACGCACACGATATTCTGAACTGGGAGCCACGGATTCCGCTCGCGGAGGCGGTATGGGGCCTGGCACAGGAAATTGCACCTCAACTCCATCTCTCGAGGCCGGAATCCCACGCATGAATGAACCTATCAATGAGATTGAACTCAGCATTGTGATGCCTGCCTACCGCGAAGCTCGTGCGCTGGAGACGTTTCTGCCGCGGCTGATCGGGGAGGCGGAACGGCTCACACCGTCTTTCGAAGTGTTGGTCGTGGATACGATGGAGCCCATTGATGACACGCAGGCAGTTGTCGAGGCTGCGGGAGCCCGCCATATCTTCCGCGCGGGGGGGAACTTTTACGGCGATGCTGTGCGTACCGGCATCGCCAACGCCCGCGGTCAATACGTTCTTTTTATGGATGGAGACGGATCACATAATCCACTGGAGATGCAGAAGTTGTGGGATCGGCATAGGGACTTCGATATCGTGATCGGATCACGATACGTCAAGGGCGGCCAGACGGAAAACCCTGCCATCCTGATATGGATGAGCCGGGCCATTAACTATGTGTACCGCGTGGTATTTGGCCTGAACGTAAAAGATGTATCCAATAGCTTCCGCATCTATCGCGGCGATCTGTTGCGCACACTTACGCTTGAATCAAATGATTTTGATATTGTGGAAGAAATTCTGCTCCGCCTTGTCTTCGGTATTTCGAAGGCGAGTGTGACGGAAGTGCCGGTTACTTTTGAACAGCGCAAAGCGGGCGAGAGCAAGCGCAAGCTCGGCAAGTTCGCGCTCAGTTATATCTCTTCCATTCGCAAGATGCTGCATTTCCGGAAGTCTGAGCAGCAGAAACTCAGAAAGAAAGGTTAGCCAAGCATGGCCTATCTGGTTACAGGAGGTTGCGGCTTCGTTGGGTGCAACCTGACTGCCGAGCTTCTTCGCCGCGGCGAAAAAGTAATTGTCGCGGACAATTTGCAGCGTCCGGGGACGCCCCTGAACCTGGAGTGGCTGCGCAGCCTCGGCGGATTTGAATTTTTACACGTCGATACGCGCAACTCCCACGATCTGGAGCCCGCGTTTCGCAAATTTGATATTGAATGCGTTTTTCATCTTGCCGGTCAGGTGGCTATGACCACGTCGCTGGAAAATCCGCGCCGTGATTTCGAGATCAACGTTGCAGGCTCCATCAACATTCTCGAACTTGTGCGTCTGTATGCGCCGCAGGCCACCGTCGTCTATGCATCGAGCAACAAGGTATACGGAGAACTCGACGACTGTGTGCTGGAGGAGAAACCTCTGCGCTATGAACCCACCGGGAAAAAGGCAGTGGATGAGCGCGCACGCCTGGAATTTTTCACTCCCTATGGTTGTTCCAAGGGTGCGGCGGACCAGTACATGCAGGAGTATGCGCGCAACTTCGGCGTAAACAGCGTGGTCTTCCGCCATTCCACCATTTATGGTGGGCGCCAGATCTCGACCTTTGACCAAGGCTGGGTGGGCTGGTTCTGCCAGCAGGCGATGGAGACGAAGAAAAATCCAGCGCACACCTTCACCATCAACGGCGACGGCAAGCAGGTGCGCGATCTGCTGCACGTTTCTGATGCAGTGCGCTGCTACATCGCCGCACATGCTGCAGTAAAGCAGGCACGCGGGCAGGCCTTCAATATTGGCGGCGGATATGAGAACAGCATGTCGCTGCTGGAACTTTTCAAGCACCTTGAAGGCCGTCTTGGCGTGCAGATGAACTACCGTCAGCTCCCCTGGCGCGCGAACGACCAGAAGTACTTTGTTGCGGACAATGCCAAGGTGCTGCGGCATACGGGCTGGGCGCCAACGGTATCAAAAGAGCAGGGTATCGAAGATACGATCGAGTGGGAGAAGTCGAGGATTCGCTGATGGCGGATCGGACTGGTATGTTGAAGGGCTGGAACTAGCGGTTAAATGGCTGCGCAAATATATTCGCTGCGAAGTTATTTTAAACCAATAACAACAGAGCGCTATCGCATGCATACAAAACCATCAAAACGTTCTTCTATTCCATCCGAACTTCGGCTCTTTCTTTGTATCAATACGCTGCTTTCTCTGCTTTGTCTTGCTACGGAAGCTTTCTCTAAATATGTCCGGCATCGATCCAATCGGTATGACGTTCACAACTGGCCGGTATTTCATTTTGCACAGTGGCTGGATTTTCGCTGCTTCATCCCCAGGTTTCACTACCTTCATCAAGCGCGGTTTTTCTCATTTGAACCCGCACTCGGGGTACATTTCATGTATCCGGCTCCGGGCGCGCTCCTTTATGCAGCGTTCTATCTGCTACCTCATCCCATTGGCTGCTTTCTCGCCATCGTAATGTTGTGTGTTGCGTTTGCTGTGGTTCGCTTCTATTTGTCCATGCGTGGAGCGGGACTGGCTTCCGTTCCGTCCGCTACGTTTTGCGCGCTCACGTTGGCTTTCTCATATCCATTATGGATGGAATTCTTTCTTGGCAATATGGAGATATGCATCTGGATATTTGTCGCAGCAGGTGTTTGGGCTTTTTTGTCCGATAAAACGTATATGGCAGCTGCGTTTTTCGCTATTGCTGGATCTATTAAGATTTTCCCGTTGGTTTTCTTGTGTCTGCTTCTTGCCCGAAAGAAATACCGTCCGATAGCCTTCGCAGTAGGGCTGATCCTGGTTCTTAACGTGATCAGTCTTTGGGTGGTCTGTCCTAATTTCTACATTGCGTGGCATGGGATTCAGAACGGACTCAATGATTTTCGCCACGTTTATGTTCTTTCGGTCAATGGAGAGGCTGGATTCGACCATTCCATTTTCGGTTTGCTTAAGCGCGGCTTGTCTTTACTTGGCAGAGGCCACCTGCCGCTGACAACCCTGGCTCACGTGGAATTGGTCTATCTACCTATCGTTGCATGCGTCGGGTTTTATCTCTACTTCAAGTACATCCGTCACTTGCCGGTCATCAATCAGGTGCTCAGCCTTTGTGTTATTGCTATTCTTTTTCCTCCACACTCAACCGACTACACGCTGATGCACCTCTATGTTCCTTTGGCGCTACTTGCACTTATGGCCGTACGCAAGCCTTCCATGCAATATATATCCGGATTGACAGGTGCTTTTATCTGTCTTGCGGTGTTGATGTCCCCTGAGACCGAATTTATATATCACGGCACTACCTTCGGCGGCCAATTAAAGGCTCTCGTTCTTATCGCGCTCTTAATTATTGGGTTACATTATCCGTTTGAGAGTTGCGAGCCATTGTGCCCTGAATAGACAGAAAGGCCCCGGTTGCCCGGGGCCTTCTGTTTACGTAGAGCTTGTACGCGCGTCCGTTGAGGACTAGTACATGCCTTCCATGCCGCCGCCGCCGTGGTTGTGACCACCGCCGGCTGCTTCCTTCTTCTCGGGGATCTCCGAGATCATGGCTTCGGTGGTGAGCATCAGGCCGGCGATGGAGGCCGCGTTCTGCAGGGCAGTGCGCGTTACCTTCGTCGGGTCGATGACGCCGGCCTTTACCAGGTCCTCGTATTGATCGGTACCGGCGTTGTAGCCATAGTTCGGCTTATCCTTGCCGTGCTCGTGGATGTGGTTGATGACGACTGCACCCTCTTCACCGGCGTTGCCGACGATCATGCGCAACGGCTCTTCGATGGAGCGGCGGATGATCTTGGCGCCGATCTGCTCGTCGCCAGTGAGTGACTTGATGAGCTCGTCTACCGCAGGGGTGCAGCGGATGAGAGCGACGCCGCCGCCGGGGACAATGCCTTCTTCGACTGCTGCACGGGTTGCGTGCATGGCATCCTCAACGCGGGCCTTCTTTTCCTTCATCTCGGTCTCAGTTGCGGCACCGACCTTGATGACTGCAACGCCGCCGACCAGCTTGGCCAGGCGCTCCTGCAGCTTCTCACGATCGTAGTCCGAGGTGGTCTTCTCGACCTGAGCGCGAATCTCCTTCACGCGGCCTTCAACTTCGCCGTCCTTACCGCCGCCGTCGACGATGGTGGTGTTGTCCTTGTCGATGGTGACGCGCTTGGCGGTGCCGAGATCCTCAATTTTGAGGGACTCGAGCTTGAGGCCGAGGTCTTCGGTGATGGCCTTGCCGCCGGTCAGGATTGCGATGTCCTGCAACATGGCCTTGCGACGGTCGCCGAAGCCGGGAGCCTTGACGGCTGCGACGTTGAGCGTGCCGCGGAGCTTGTTCACGACCAGGGTCGCGAGGGCTTCGCCGTCCACATCTTCAGCAATGATGACGAGAGGCTTGGCGGTGCGGGCAATCTGCTCCAGCAGGGGCAGAAGGTCCTTCATCGAGGAGATCTTCTTCTCATAGATGAGGATGTAGGGATCTTCGAGGGCTGCTTCCATGCGCTCTGCATCGGTCACGAAGTAGGGCGAGAGATAGCCGCGGTCAAACTGCATGCCTTCGACGACTTCAAGCTGGGTCTCCATGGTGCGAGACTCTTCGACGGTGATGACGCCATCCTTGCCAACCTTCTGCATCGCAGCGGCGATGATGGTGCCGATCTGCGCGTCAGAGTTGGCGGAGATGGTGCCGACCTGGGCGATCATGTCGCCGGAGACGGGCTTGGAGAACTTGTCGAGGGCGCCGCCTGTGCGAACGCCGTGCTCGTCAACCTTGCCGACGATGACTTCGACAGCCTTGTCGATACCGCGCTTGAGGGCCATCGGGTTTGCGCCGGCGGCAACGGTCTTGACGCCTTCGCGATAGATGGCCTGGGCGAGGACAGTGGCGGTGGTGGTACCGTCGCCGGCAACGTCAGAGGTTTTGGATGCGACTTCACGCACCATCTGCGCGCCCATGTTCTCGAGGGTATCAGGGAGCTCAATCTCCTTGGCGACGGTGACGCCGTCCTTGGTGATGGTCGGGGAGCCGAACTTCTTCTCAATCACAACGTTGCGGCCCTTGGGACCGAGTGTGACCTTGACGGCGTTGGCGAGCGTGTTGACGCCACGCAGAATCGCCTGACGGGAATCTTCTCCATGCAGAATCTGTTTTGCCATGATGCTTTCTCCTAATGTCTGGTTGTCAGTGTTCAGTTGTCAGTTTTCAGAACGAGCGAACTGAGGTGACAGTTACTTCTTGAGGATGCCGAGGACTTCTTCTTCGCGCATGATGAGGTAATCGTCGCCGTCAAGCTTGATCTCCGTGCCGGAGTACTTGCCGAAGAGGATGTGGTCGCCGGCTTTGACGTCGAGGGGGAAGGTCTTGCCTTCGTCGTTGGACTTGCCCTTGCCGACGGAGATGACTTCGCCTTCCTGCGGCTTTTCCTTGGCGGAATCGGGGATGATAATGCCGCCGCGGATGGATTCGCCCTCTTCAATACGGCGGACGAGAACGCGGTCATGCAGGGGAGTGAATGATGTCTTTGCCATGTCTCTCAATGCTCCTTACAGCGTGGTTTGCGGCAGGCGTAAAAGCCTGCCGAATGTTGGAAAAATCCCCGGTTTATCGGGAGTTGAGGCTGGTGCGCGCCGCTGAGTCAGTGGGCATTAGCACTCATAGCCTTCGATTGCTAAAGATAGGGTAAGGTTGCCTGCTTGTCAAGGGTGTTCGATGAAATATGAGTGAATTTGACTCATGTTCTGGAAAGGGGCGGAAAATGGTGGTTTGGTGGGGGTAGAAGAGGGGCTGGATGGGGTGTATGAGAGGAAAATGAATGCTGGATGAAGATTTTGCATTCAAAAGCGATACCGTGTCCGTATTGATGGGTAGAGGCGAGGAAGACCGGTGGATTTGAGCGCAGGCGGGTTCCGGGAGATCGTGATGGCGCACCAGGCGATGGTATTCAGCCTGGCGCGGCGCGTAGTGATCGATCCGGGGCTGGCGGAGGAGGTGGCGCAGGACGTGTTCCTGGAGCTGCACCGTCGGGGCGCAGAGATTGAGAGTGGCGACCACCTGAAGTACTGGCTGCGCCGGGTGACCATGCATCGCGCGATCGACCAGGTGAGGAAGCGAACGGGCCGGCCCGATATGCAGGGCGAAGAGTTTGTGGAAGAGGCGTACACCGACGGGGCGACGGTAGAGAACTGGCAGCAACTGGGATTGGCGAGCCGGGTGGAGAGCCTGGTGGAGTCGTTGCCGGATACACAGCGAGCGATCGTGACGCTGCGGTTCCAGGAGGACCTGGATCCGGAAGAGATTGCAACGTTGCTCAATATGCCGGTGCCGACGGTGAAGAGCCACCTGCAACGAGCCATGCAATTGCTGCGGCGGAAGGCCGCAGTGGTTTTGAAGGAGTACATCCGTGATTGATGGTGAAACGAATATGAAGCGCGAGGACGATTTCGAAGAGCAGGTACGCGAAGGATTGCGGGCCGGGGAACCGGCGGCAGGATTTGCCGACCGCCTGATGCAGCGCATCGCGGAGGAAGAGGCTGCGGCGAAGCGGCCGGTGGTGGTGGCGATGCCGAAGCCGAAGTTGCGGCTGTGGCAGGCAAACGCGCAGAAGTGGGCGGTAGCGGCCATGCTGCTGGCGGTGGCAGGAAGCGGCGCGGTGGTGCAGCAGAAGCTGGAGCAGCGCCGGGCGGGACGGGCTGCGGCAGAGCAGGCGACACAGCAGGTGATGATGGCGCTGCAGATCACCAGCAACCAGTTGCAGCATGTGAACGACAGAATCAACGGGCAGTAAGGCAGGAATTGAAGGAAACTTTTTACCAGGGGAGAGAGAAGCAATGAGAACATGGCGGCAAATGACGGGGGCTTTTAGAACGATGGGAATGACGGCAGCGCTGGCGTGCGCGGTATTGCCGGCGGCGGGCGCGCTGGCGCAGGGAGCGGTGATCCCGAACCTGGAGCAGTATGCGAAGGGCGCGAAGGAAGTTACGAACGTGGTGCTGGACAAGAACATGCTGGGGCTGGCATCAGGGTTCATGGACAAGAAGGACAAAAGCCAGGGGAAGGCAAAGAACCTTGTCTCGAAGCTGAATGGCATCTACGTTCACACCTTTGAGTACGACAGGGACTGGGTGTACGACCGCAAGAGTGTGGCGGAGGTACGCAAGCAGTTCAGCGGGCCGGAATGGTCGAATATTGTGAGTTCGCACGATTCAGGTAAAGACGGTGACACCGATATCTGGATGCACATTGTGAACGGCAACATTATGGGCATGATGATCATCACGGCGGAGCCGCGCGAACTGACCTTTGTGCAGATTGACGGCAACCTGCGGCCGGAAGACCTGAAGGACCTGCAGGGAAACTTCGGCGTCCCCACACCACCGACGCCGCCGACGCCACCGAAGGTGAAGCATGGCAAGGATGGACACAGCGAAGTGGAGATTCCCGCGATTCCTGCCATACCGGCTATACCGGCTATTCCCGCGACACCGGCAAGCCCTGCGATTGCGGCCATCCCGGCGATCCCAGCGATACCGGCTATTCCAGACCCGCGGTCGCAGATGAGCTACTCCGGCCATCCTGATCCGCACGTGCAGTAAGACCACCGGGCGAGGCAGCGGCGCAGGTAAATTCCTGTAGTGCTGCATGGGCCGGTATGGGCGGCGGCGAAGTACAATCATTGACATGTCGAAGAGATTTTTCAGTCAGTTGATAGCCGGTATTGCAGGCGTAGCGTTGCTTACCGGAATGGCCTTGGCGCAGGATGATGCAACGCAGAAGCGCGGGCGTAAGTACAAGGCCCCGCCAGTGACCGCACGCATCGAGGTGCTGGTGCAGCGCGCGCGCGATGGCAAGCCGCTGGTGAATGCAGCCGTGATCTTCCACTCCGTGAAGGATGGCAAGGACGAAGGCAACCTGGAAGTGAAGACCGGCACCGATGGCAAGGCCATGATAGATATCATCCCGGTGGGCAGCCAGCTTCGCGTGCAGGTCATTGCCAACGGCTACGCAACCTTTGGCCAGGACTACGATCTGCCGTCAGCGACCAAAGAGATCGTGGTGGAGATGAAGCGGCCGACGGAGCAGTACTCCACCTACCGCGACGCGAATGACAAGGAAAAGGGCAACGGCGGCGTGCAGGAACCGATCCGCCCGACGGAGAAGCCGAAGCCGCCGACGCCGGGCGTGCTGCCGATTACTGCGCCAGCCACGACCGAGCCGCAGAAGACGGCAACGCCGACGGCTACGACACCGGCACCTGCAACAACAGAACAGAAGCCGCAGTAAGGCAGGGATTAGGGAACAGGGGTTAGGGATTAGAAAAGCCCGGGCGGCGTGAGTCTTTGAGCGAGAATAAGCCACTAGCAGGCAAGAAAGCATTAGTCACCGGGGCAGCCAAACGCATCGGGCGCGAGATTGCGCTTACGCTGGCAAAGGCCGGCGCGGATGTCGCAATTACGTATCGCGGGTCAGAGGAAGCAGCTGCGGAAACGGTGCGTGACATTGCCCGCCTGGGCGTAGCCGGGCTGGCAGCGCACTGCGACCTGCACAATCCCAGCCAGATTCGTGAAGCGGTAGAGATGGTGACGCAGGCGTTCGGCGGACTGGACCTGCTGGTGAACAATGCGGGCGCATTTGAGACGGCGAAGCTGGAAGAGATTACGCCGGAGCAGTGGGACAATATTTTTGCGACCAACACGCGTGGGCCGCTGCTGGTGGCGCAGGCGGCGTTTCCGCACCTGAAGAAGGCGCACGGACGCATCATCAATATCGGGTCGCTGGGCGGGATTCATCCATGGGCGACGCACGCGCACTACTGTACATCGAAGGCAGCGCTGCATATGTTGAGCGAGACCATGGCGAAGGCGTGGGCGCCGGAGATCAGCGTGAACTGCGTGGCGCCGGGCATGGTGGTGAATGGCGAAGTGGATGAGGGGTATGAACACTTTGCCGCGAAGACGCCGATGCAACGGAACGGCAGGCCCGAGGATATAGCGGCTGCGGTGCTGTTTTTTGCGACGGGGCCGCACTTTGTGACGGGACAGTTGCTGGCGGTGGATGGCGGGCTGGGGCTGGGGTAAGGACGATTACCTCAGTCTGTATGTCTTTTGTTGAGCCTGACGGTTTGGTTGGGTTCTCCTGTTCACAGGAGGAGAAGACATGCAGATCAGATCATTCGTTGG